>Ga0209023_10000718_pt1 | contig 48026 bp, 49 predicted proteins | sample LakOneMetagenome_FD_187468 | JGI IMG/M metagenome (GOLD analysis project Ga0209023, IMG submission 187468) | Freshwater and sediment microbial communities from Lake Erie, Canada (SPAdes) (version 2) | ecosystem: Environmental > Aquatic > Freshwater > Lentic | place: Lake Erie, Canada... | reverse complement strand
GTAAATACATCCTCCCGGCGGCCGCGGCCGCCGTTTTGGCCATGGCGGGCACCGCCATGGCTGCCAATGTCGGCGCCAACTTTTCCTCGAAGATCAAGATCGTCGCAGGCTGCAACATTTCGGCCGGCGACATCAACTTCCCGGATACGACGATCATCGCCGGCACGGAAACCGCCAACTCGACAGTGACGGTGCGCTGCACCAAGACGACGGCCTATTCGCTGTCGCTCTCCAACGTCACCGATCCTCTGCTGGCGACCACGACCTATTCCGGCAGCATGAGCAAGCTGCTCGAATCGATCACCTACAAGATCGCCTTCACCACCACCCCCACGGGCGTGGGCTCGGGCGCTGACCAGACCTACACGATGAAGGGCACCGTGGACGCGCAGAACACGCCTTCGCCGGGCAACTACAGCGACAGCCGCACGGTCTATGTCGTGTTCTGAGGCCTGAGGTAAAGATGATGCGCTCCCGGACTGCCGTTCTCCTGTTTGCTGCCGTGCTTGGCCTGACGCCAGCCATGGCTCATGCCTCCTCGCTGTCGGTCTCGCCCGTCAGCATTCAGGTGGCGGCACCGGGAGCGACCTCATCCCTCACGCTGGAAAACAGCGGCACAGACGCCATTACCTCGCAAATCCGTGTCTATAAATGGACCCAGGAAAATGGCCAGGACGTGCTGACGCCGACCAAGGAAGTGGTGGCAAGCCCGCCATTCCTGAAACTTCCCGCCGGAGCCAAGAATGTCGTGCGCGTCGTGCGCATGGTGAAATCGCTGGTGCCGCAGGAAGATGCCTACCGCCTGGTGGTGGATGAACTGCCGAAGAATGCCACGGAATCAAGCGTCGGCGTCGGCATTTCGCTGCGCTATTCGCTGCCCGTCTTCTTCACTGGCGTTGCGGCCTCCCCCCCTGCTCTCGCCTGGAGCGCCTCCGTATCGGGAGGCCAGATTATTCTCAAGGCTGAAAACACCGGCGGCCGCCACATGCGCCTTGCCAATCTGCACATCGACAGCGGCGGCAAGACCATCACATTGAGTTCCGGCCTCGCGGGCTATGTCCTGCAGGGCTCTGATAAAGTCTGGACCATCAAGAACACCGCGAAGTTTTCGCCTGGCACCACAGTTTCCGTGAGCGCCGAGGGAGACAATGGACCAATCAAGGCGACGGCCAAACTGGCTGCTGCAAAGTAAGGTCCTCGTCTTCCTGCTGATCGCTCTGCTGCTGGCCACTCAGCCGGCACGGGCGGATTCAGCGGAAGCGGGGGCCATCGACCTGCAGCTCGACGTCAGGATCAACGGCTATCCCTCCAATCTCATCGCCGCCTTCCGGCAGATGCCGGACGGGCATATGGCCTCGCCGCGGAGCGAGCTGAAGGAGCTTGGCGTGTCGGTTCCCGATGGCCCGCCTGACGACATCATCCTCCTCAACACCATCCCTGGCCTCTCCTATGTCTATGATCCCGACACGCAATCGATTTCGCTCGAACTGCCCAATTCCTCGCGCATCGCCAAATCGCTGGGAAACAATCCGTTCGCGGATGATTTTGCCAAGGCCTCGCCGGGCACCGGGCTGCTGGTGAACTACACCGCCTTCGGGGCGGGAAACTACGACATCCCCGGCGAGAAAACCGATTTCAGCGGCGCCAACGTGACGCTGGATGCCAGGGCTTTCTCGCGCTTCGGCACGCTCAGGCAATCGGGGCTGTTCGGCACCACCGCCTTCAACGATGTAAAATCGCTTAGGCTCGACACGACCTGGGCCTATTCCGACCAAGAGCGCATGCTGTCCTACCGGCTGGGCGATATCATCAGCGGCGGCCTGCGCTGGACGAGGCCGGTGCGCATGGGCGGCGGGCAGATTGAGCGCAATTTCGCGCTCAGGCCCGATCTCATCACCATGCCCCTGCCGCACCTCTCGGGGTCGGCCGCGGTTCCCTCGACACTCGAAGTCTACCAGGACAACATCCGCACCTATTCCGCCGATGTGCAGCCCGGCCCCTTCAGCCTCGACAATCTGCCGGTGTTCACCAACTCCGGCACGGCGCGCATGGTGCTGACCGATGCGTCGGGCCGGCAGGTGGCGACGGAGGCCGATTTCTTCACCTCGCCCGAACTTCTGGCCAAGGGCCTCTTCGACTATTCGGCCGATCTCGGCCTGGCGCGCCGCAACTACGGCATCGAATCCTTTGACTACGACCGCAACCCCGCCTTCTCCGGGAGCGCCCGCTATGGCCTGTCCGATGCCGTGACGGGCGAAGCCCATGCCGAGGCGATGTTCGATCTCGTGAATGCAGGCGTGGGCGCGGTGGCCAGCGCCCGGCAATTCGGCATCTTCAGCGGCGCCGTGTCGGCGAGCGCCCATGATGGCGACAAGGGCCTGCTGATGTATGCCTCCTGGAACGCCCAGTTTGGCCGCCTGGCGCTCAATGCCTCGACCTCGCGGACACTTGGCACCTATTGGGACATTGCCGCCGCCACCCGCGTGCCCGATCCCGATATTCCCTTTTACAGCGACGTGCCGAAGGCGCTGGACCAGATATCGATCGGCTACAGCATTCCCGACTACAACTCAGGCCTTGGCCTGAGTTTCATTCATCAGAAAGCCGGCGACGGCAAAGTCTCCTATCTCATCAGCGGCAGCGCGACCAAGACCTTCGACTTCGGCCCGACCCTGTTCGCCTCCGCCTATTACGACACGCAGGACGATCATGATTTCGGCGGCTATGTGGGCGTGTCCTGGCCGCTTGGCCCCAAGATCACCACCTCGGGCGGCATGTCGGTCACCAACCACAACACCTATGCGACCGTCGATGCCTACCGCCCGCTGGGGGTGGATGACGGTGATTATGGCTGGCGCGTGAACCGCCAGCAGGGCGGCTCGCAATCGACAACCGCCGGCGCCTCCTACCGCACCAGCGTGGGCGTCGCGGATGGCGCGATCTATCAGGGCGGCAAGCAGGTGTCGGGCAATGCCAGCTTCTCCGGCGCCTTCGTCGTGGCCGACAGCAGCGTCTTTGCCAGCGACACGATCATGGATTCCTTCGCGGTGGTCGATACGCGGGCACCGGGCGTGGGGGTGAGCTACGAGAACCGCTATGTCGGGAAAACCCGCGGCGACGGCAAGCTGCTGCTGCCGGGCCTGCGCTCGTTCCAGAAGAACAAGATTGCCATCGACGTGAACGACCTGCCGCTCGATGCCGAGGCTGGCACGGCCGAACAGACCGTGGTGCCGGGAGACGGTGCGGGCGTTGTCGTTGATTTCGGTGTCAAGACCGACATGGCGGGCGTGATCGTCACCCTCACCGGCGCTGATGGCAAGCCCATCCCCGCCGGGTCCGAAGCCCTGCTCAATGACAAGGGCGACAGCTTTGTCGTGGGCTATGACGGCGAAGTCTATGTGACCGGGGCCGAGGGGCAGAACAGCATCACTGTGCATCTGCCGACAGGCGATTGCACGGCGCATTTCCACTATACGCCCGCCGCCGACGGGCAGGCCGCCGCCGGGCCGGTGGCGTGCATGTAATCTGCGGCATCCTTCTCGCGGGGAATTTACTTAGTACGTCACCGTCGCCACCACCGTATCGGCATAGTCGCGCGGTGAAGGTGTGGCCTGCGCGGTGGTGCGCCCGTAGCCGGTGAATGTCTGCGCTGACCCCGTGCCGGTGCCCGACGCCGTCGTTCCCGTGGCGCTGCCCCACGGCTGGCTGCGCGCGGCATCGCGGTAGATTCCATATTGCACATAATCCGTTGAGCCCGAGGCCGTCATGCGGCGCTGCGCCGGGTTGGTGGCGTTTGAAAGCCCGCCGTTGAGCGCGATGGTATAGGGCGTGCCGGAGGTGCAGGTGACGGAAATCGTGTTGCTGCTGTCGATCGCCGCGCCGGTTGAGGACACCTGGCCAAAATCGAGCGTCGTGGCGGAAATCGAGCAGGAGGGCGAGACCACCGCGCTGGCGAGAAATGGCGCGGCGACGCCATTGGTGGTGTTGATCGTATCGCAGCTTTGCGCCACCGTGTTGCGGTACTGGAACGACACCAGCGTGTGATTGCCGCTGAAGTTCGACTGATAGGTGCCCGGCGGCAGTGCTGGCTGGCCGGGAAAGACGCGGGCATAGACCGTGGCGCTGGCCGAGCCAGACCCCGACGTGCCGATGGTGATGTCGATCGTCGGCGCCGTGGGCGCGTAGGGCCAGACAAAGGAACCCCAGACCGTGGCGCGCGCCGCATCCTGATAGAAATTGTATTTCATCTGCGTGGCGCCGTTGAGCATGTAACGCTCGCTGGCTGCCGCATTGTTGTTGCCGGTGCCCGAGCCGATGTTGGGGCACACCCGCACCACCCGGTTGCGCGTGCCCGTGCAAGTGGCGGTGAAGGTGCCGGTTGAATCGAAGGCCGTGCCCAGCGGCGGATTGACGGTGCCGAAATTGATGTCGGTGAAATCGAAGCTGCACGACTGCGCCCACGCCTCGCCGGGCCACGCCGCGGCGGACAGGAGCACCAATGCCACGAGGTGAAATGAAATCTTCAAGCTGCCACCCGGAACCGAATCACCGCCACCTTCAGGCAACTCGGCGTTTCCGGCAAGTTGCTCGGCGATTGAGCGCGGCGCCTACGAGACCGGGCAGCCGCACGGCCGTTAACGCCCCGGTGACAATTGTGGTTAATGATCCCTCACCCGGATTGGGCCGCAATTCCACCATTCACCGCCTTTAGCACTGGATTCGATGTTTCACTGCCGCCCGCCCGCACTTGCTGCAGCCGCATTGGCGCTGCTGTTCGCCTCCGCCGCCCTGGCGCAGGATGCGGATACGACGGGCGATCTGTCGAAGGTTGAGGAACAGCTCGGCCAGTCGCGCGCCACCCAGGAGAAACTGGCGGCGGACGTGGCGGCCGCGCAAGCCGCGCAGGAAGAGATTTCCAGCAAGCTCATCGCCATTTCGGCCAGGGTGCAGGCGGCGGAAGCCTCGATCACCGGCAGCGAGGCCGATCTCCTCAAGCTCCACAAGGAGCAGGTGGTGATCATGGCAAGGCTGGCGGAAAAGCAGGATGTGCTCTCCGAGCTTCTGGCCGGGCTGCAGCGGCTGGAACAGAACCCGCCGCCCGCCCTCGTCGTTGATCCCAATGATGTGCTCTCGGCGCTGCGCGGCGCCATGATGTTCGGCACCATCGTGCCGGAGCTCAGGGGCGAGGCCGACAAGCTGGTGGCCGATCTGCAGCAATTGGAAGATCTGAAAACCTCGATCCAGACGCGCAAGACCGCCATCACCCAGGAAATCGCCTCGCTCGAGGCCGACCGCCGCGATCTGCAGCAGCTCGTTCTCGCCAAGAAGCAGCTTGTGGCTTCGGGCAACGCCCAGCTGGCGGATGAACAGAAACGCGCCGCCGATCTGGCCAACCGGGCCAAGACCATGCAGCAGCTGATGGCCAGCCTCGACCTGGCCCGCAAGAAGGCCCAGGCCGATGAGGCCGCCCGCCAGGCGGCGGCGGATGCCGCGAAAAAAGCCCAGGAAGCAACGCTGCGGCAGCCGCGCATGGCCTTTGCCGATGCGCGCGGCAAGCTGGCCTTCCCGGCGCAAGGGGCGATCCTGCGCCGCTTCGGCGATGATGACGGGCTGGGCGGCACGCTTCATGGGGTGGCGATCGCCACCCGCACCGGTGCCGAGGTGACAGCCCCCGCCGATGGCCATGTCGAATTTGCCGGCCCTTTCCGGTCCTATGGACAGGTTTTAATTCTGAACCCGGGGGGCGGATATCATATCCTCTTGGCCGGGCTCGATAATGTGACGGCGGTGACGGGCGAATTCCTGCGGGCGGGCGAACCTGTCGGCCACATGGGATCTGGCCCCTCTTCCGTCACACTTTTGGGTGATGTCATGCAGGACAAGCGACCTGTCCTGTATATAGAGTTCCGTAATAACAGCGACGCTATCGATTCGGGTCCATGGTGGATCGGCGGCATGAAAGAGGCACGAGGATGAAAGTGAAGTCACAGTATCGCAGCATTGGACTGGTTCTCGCGGGCGCCGTATCCGCCAGCGTGTTCTGGCACGCTTTCGGCGCCGCCGATGCTGCCTCCAACGCCGACACCTACAAGGCGCTCAACCTGTTCGGCGACGTGTTCGACCGCGTGCGCGCCGACTATGTGGAGCAGCCCAACGAACAGGAAATGATCGAAGCCGCCATCAATGGCATGCTGGCCTCGCTCGATCCCCATTCCTCCTACATGAACGCCAAGCAGTATGAAGACATGAGCGTTCAGACCAAGGGCGAATTCGGCGGCCTCGGCATCGAGGTCACCATGGAGAACGGCCTCGTCAAGGTGGTTTCGCCCATCGACGGCTCGCCCGCCTCCAAGGCCGGCATCCAGGCCAATGACCTGATCGTCAAGATCGACGGCGCGCAGGTGCAGGGCATGAACCTCAATGACGCCGTGGACAAGATGCGCGGCGCCGTGGGCGCCCCCATCACGCTCACCATCCAGCGCGGCAATGGCGATCCCTTCGACCAGAAGCTGGTGCGCGACCGCATCAAGGTGCAGTCGGTGAAGTACAATGTGGAAGGCGATGACATCGGCTATATCCGCATCTCCTCCTTCTCCGAACAGACCCAGGACGGCCTCGACAAGGCGATGGCCGATTTCGACAAGCAGATGGGCGACAAGGTGAAGGGCTATATCATCGACCTGCGCAATGATCCGGGCGGCCTGCTCGACATGGCGATCTCGGTGTCCGATACCTTCCTCGACAAGGGCGAGATCGTCTCGACCCGCGGCCGCCATGCCGATGAAACCCAGCGCTTCACGGCGCAAAAGGGCGACATGGGCCACGGCAAGCCGGTGGTGGTGCTGATCAACGGCGGCTCGGCCTCGGCCTCGGAAATCGTCGCCGGCGCATTGCAGGACCAGAAGCGCGCCACGCTGATCGGCACGCGGAGCTTCGGCAAGGGCTCGGTGCAGACCATCATCCCGATGCCGGGACAGGGCGCTTTGCGCCTCACGACCGCGCGCTACTACACGCCCTCGGGCCGCTCCATCCAGGCCAAGGGCATCGACGCCGATATCGTGATCGAAGAGCCGTTGCCGCCCGAACTTCAGGGCAAGAACGTCTCGACCGAGGGCGAAGCGGGCCTCAAGGGCCATCTCACCAACGAGTCGGGCGGCAATGAAGGCGGCGGCTCCTCGGCCTATGTGCCGGACGACAAGACCAAGGACGTGCAGTTGAAGGCGGCCATCGACTTCCTGCACGGCATCAAGGTCGTCACCAATGTGAAGCCGGTGGTGGACAACAGCGGCGCCAATGGCGGCAAGGCCACGGCAACGCCCACGCCGAACTGAGCTAACGCAAAATTTGACGGAAAGGCCGGGACAGGTTCCCGGCCTTTTCTTTTTCGCATGGTTAACAGCGCGTTAACGCTTGCCCGCCCAATGTGTCGGGGAATTCGAATCATGAGGATTGAGGCGTCATGGCCCGCGATGAATTGCGCCAGCCCTTAAGGAAGCGCAGCCTGGGGGAAAGGCTTTGGGCAAAACGCCCGGGCGCATTGGCGGTGGCGAGCGTGCTGGCGCTGGCGGGCTTTACAGGCGGCGGCGTATGGCTGTCGCGCCTGCCCTATCCGATGGCCGGAGAGCCGGTTGTCAGCATGGTCATACCGCCGGTTGAAGTGGTGAAGGAAACCGCCTCCACCACGCCCGCACCCGACGCTGCGGATTCGGATGCCGTGACGACGGGCGATACCGCACCTGCCGATGATGGCGCTGCGGCCGAGACCGTTCCGGCCATCGATCCCTCCTCCTATCAGGACGCCAGCAGCATCATTATCGTGGGCAAGCGGCCGCTGAAGGCGGCGCCCATTTCCACCGTCAGCGAAAATTCACCCGATGGCCCGCTGCCGCGCATCGGCGCGGGCGGCAAGCGCCCCTCCGACATCTATGCCCAGACGGTGCCCATCGCCTACACATCGATCGACCAGCCCAAGATCGCCATCATGCTGGGCGGCATGGGCCTCAACACCAAGCTCACCGCGCAGGCGACGCGCGATCTGCCGAGCGACATCACCTTCGGCTTCGCGCCCTATGGCGATGATCTGCAGGCGCAAGTGAACAAGGCACGCGCCCAGGGCCATGAAGTGATGCTGCAGCTTCCCATGGAGCCCCTGGGCTATCCCGGCAACAATCCCGGCCCCAATACCCTGGTAACCGATGCCGACCAGGCCGCCAACATGAAGGCGCTGCGCTGGAACATGAGCCGCTTCGCGGGCTATACCGGCATCGTGAACTATATGGGCACGCGCTTCCTCGCCGATTCGAAAAGCTTGCAGCCGGTCATGCAGGAACTGAGCGCGCGCGGCCTTCTGTTCCTCGAGGATCAGGGATCGGCGGTCAGCGCCGCTCTGGTTTCCGCCAAGGCGGCGAACGTCAAATTCGCGAAATCGCAATTGGTGATCGACGCCAATCCCGATCCCGCGGCAATTACCGCAAGGCTGGCCGAGCTTGAGGCGGCGGCGAAGCAGAACGGCATCGCGGTGGGCACGGGGTCTGGTCTCGACGTCACCATCGATGCGGTGGCCGATTGGGCGAAGCAGCTGCAGAGCAAGGGCATCGTGCTGGTGCCGATCAGCGCCGCCTACCGGGGGCGCATGGGCTGATGGCGAAGCCTGAGGCGATCACCGAATACCGCCCCTGCGTGGGCGTGATGCTGTTGAACAAGCACGGGCTCGTGTGGATCGGCCGCCGTTTCGACAAGCAGAATGATGAGGGCAAGGGCCACTGGTGGCAGATGCCGCAGGGCGGCATCGACAAGGGCGAAAACCCGCAAGACGCCGTGCTGCGCGAACTGGCGGAGGAAACCGCCGTCACCTCGGCCCATGTCATCGCAGAAGCGCCGCGCTGGTACAATTACGATCTCCCCGCCCATCTGATTGGCAAGAGCTGGAACGGCAAGTATCGCGGCCAGACGCAGAAATGGTTTGCCCTTCAGTTCACCGGAGATGACAGCGAGATCAATCTGGCGCCGCCCGGCCACAAGCAGGAATTCGACCAGTGGCGCTGGGCGAGGATGGATGAGATCCTCGATATCATCGTGCCCTTCAAGCGCGAGGTTTATGAAAAAGTGATCCGCGATTTCCGTCATCTGGGCGCGTGATGTTCAAACATGTGATCTTTGATTGCGACGGCGTGCTCGTCGACAGCGAGGCGCTGTCGATGCGGCTCGATGTGGCGATCCTCGCCGAGCATGGCGTGGCGATGGGCATCGCCGAAGCGCATCGCCGCTTCGTCGGCAAGACCTTCGCCGCCATGATCGCCGAGGTGGAGGCCGAAACCGGCAAGCGCTTTCCCGCCTCCGCATCGGCGGACAAGGACCGCCGCCTGCTCGATCTCTATGCGACGGAACTGCGCGCCGTGCCGGGCGTGCATGAGGCGCTCTCCGCCATCAACCGCCAGCCCTACAGCTGCGCCTCGAACAGCCCGGCGGAACGCGTGCGCGTGGCGCTGGCGATCACCGGGCTCGAACCCTTCTTCGGCAACCGCATCGTCTCGTTCGAGGATGTGAAACATGGGAAGCCCGCACCCGATGTGTTCATCGAGGCGGCGCGGCGCGTGGGCCTGGCGCCGCAGGACTGCCTTGTGGTGGAAGACAGCGTGACCGGCGTGACCGCCGCCACCCGCGCCGGATGCCCGGTGCTCGGCTTTACCGGCACCTGGGCACATCCCGACGAGCACGGCCGGAAACTGTTGGCGGCCGGCGCGCAGTCGATTTTCGCCGAAATGGCTGACTTGCCAGCCCTTATTGCAGCCACCCGTTGACATTGCACTGCAACACGCCCATATGGCGCACATCGCGGCCGGTCATCGATTGACGACGTGAGGCGCACGCAAGGTGCAGCCCGTCCGGCCAGCCGCGAAATCCCGAACATTCCTGTCACGTGGGAAGGTTTCAGCGCTTGAGCCCAGGCCAGCGCGCGAATGATCGCGCGTGGCCGATTCGGACAGGCTGGCGCTGCTCCCATTGTTCCGAAATGAAAGACTATTGTGACGACTTTTGCTGAACTGAACCTCATTGACCCGCTGCTCAAGGCCCTTGCTGCGGAGGGTTATGAATCCCCCACCCCCATCCAGGCCCGCGCCATTCCTGAGCTTCTCACCGGCCGTGATCTTCTGGGCATCGCCCAGACCGGCACCGGCAAGACGGCGGCCTTTGCGCTGCCCATGCTGCAGCGCCTGAGTGCCGACGGTAAGCGCGCCGCCAAGGGCACCTGCCGGGCGCTGATCCTGTCGCCCACCCGCGAGCTTGCCGCCCAGATCGGCGACAGCTTCAAGGCCTATGGCCGCAACCTGAAGGTTTCGCGCGCCGTGGTGTTCGGCGGCGTATCGCTGGGCAAGCAGATCGACATTCTGAGGGGCGGCGTCGACGTTCTCGTCGCCACGCCGGGCCGCCTGGTTGACCTGATCGAACGCCGCGCCGTGACGCTGGCCCATGTCGAGATTTTCGTGCTCGATGAAGTGGACCAGATGCTCGACCTGGGCTTCATCCACGCCATCCGCAAGATCACCGGCATGCTGCCGAAACAGCGCCAGAACCTGTTCTTCTCGGCCACCATGCCGAAGGAGATCGCAGGGCTTGCCGCAGGCCTGCTCACCGATCCGGTGCGTGTTGAAGTGACGCCCGTCGCCACGACAGCCGAGCGTGTGAACCAGAGCGTCATCCATGTCGAGCCCGCCAACAAGGCGAAGCTGCTGGCTGAGCTGCTGAAAGACAACAACATGACGCGCACCTTGATCTTCACGCGCACCAAGCACGGCGCCGACAAGGTGATGAAGCATCTCTCCAACGCCGGCTTCACCGCCGCCGCCATTCACGGCAACAAGAGCCAGAACAACCGCGAGCGGGCACTGGCCGGTTTCAAGAACGGCAAGATCCTGGCTCTCGTCGCCACCGATATCGCAGCCCGCGGCATCGACGTGGACGCGGTGAGCCATGTGGTGAACTACGACCTGCCCTTCGTGCCCGAAAGCTATGTGCACCGCATTGGCCGCACGGCGCGCGCCGGTGCCGAAGGAACAGCCATCGCCTTCTGCACGCCGGAAGAGCGCCCGCTGCTGCGCGACATCGAGCGCACCATCCGTCAGGCCGTGCCGGTGATGGACCACGCGCTGGCGATGAAGAACGTGCCGCAGCTCGCCCCCAACCATGGCTGGAATCCCATGGGCGGCAAGGGTGGCAAGCCCTCGGGCAAGCCGCAGGGCCAGAAGCGCCCGCACCGCGGCCAGCCCGGCTTCAAGGGCGGCCCCAAAGCTGAAGGCGGCAACCGCAATCACGGCGGTGGCAACCGGCCCAATGGCGGCGCAGGCGCCCCCAAGCGCAGCAATGGCGGCGGCAAGCCCTCATGGATGCAGCAGGTGGCTGCCAAGGGCTCGCGCGCCGAAGGCTAAGACCTGCACGATCGAACAGAGGCCCACGGAAAGCAATTTTCGTGGGCCTTTCTATTTCTGGCGTTCACCCTCGCGCCCCGTGAGCGGCACACCCTCGCTGTTCCAGAACAGCAGCGTGACGGGGCCGATGAAATTTTCTTCCGGGATCATGCCCAGTTCCGTGTAGCGGCTGTCCTGTGAGTTATCGCGGTTGTCGCCCAGCACGAAATATTGCCCGGGAGGTACCAGAACGTCCGGCGTGTTGTCGGCGTCACCTTCATCTGTAAGGCTGGCAATGACATAGGAAGGGCCATCCGGCAGCGTCTCGCGGAAAAATGTCTCGCTGCTGTCAGCCTTGAACACGTCGGGCAACGTGACCGGTTCCATTTTTACCGGCACGCCATTGATGTTAAGCACCCCGCCGATCATCTGGACATGGTCGCCGGGCAGCCCGATCACGCGCTTCACATAATCGATCCCGGGATTGCGCGGATGCCGGAACACCGTCATATCGCCCCGCTGCGGGAGATGTCCCGGCCGGTAATCATACTTTGACACCAGCACATAGTCACCAACCATGAGCGTTGGTTCATTGCTGGCCGAGGGGATGCTGAAGGTCTGATAAAAAAAGATGCGGGTCACCGCCAGCAAGGCGACGAACACCAGGCCCAGCACCGCCAAAGTGACATACCGGTGGGAAAGCCAACGCCGTTGCAAGATATTGCTCCGAAAGACTGAAAAGACATCTGCAAACGCGCGCCCACGGGAGCGGTGGCAGCCGTGAGCATGGTAGGAAGAAAGAAAACGCCAAGTCAATCCGCGCTTCGCCTCCCCATGCGGGCAGGCAACAAAAAAACCCGCCGTGTGACGGGCGGGTTTTGATCCGTATGCGGATGATCTTACAGCGCCGCCTGAAGTTCCTTCAGATGCGCCACGTTCTCAGCCGCCTTGCGGCGTGATTCATCCGAGCGCGCGTCGGCGACGTCATCCTCGGCGTCCTTGATCTGCGCGGCGAGTGCGGCGGCATCCAATTCGCTCATCGGGATCGCCACCTCGGCCAGAACCGTGAGGCCTGCCGGGTTCACCTCGGCAAAGCCGCCGCGCACGAAAATGCGCTGATCGGCCTGGCCTTGCGCCTGCACCGTGACGACGCCGGGCTTCAGCGTCGACAGCACCGGCGCATGGCTGGCGAGAATGGCCATCTCGCCTTCCGTGCCGGGGATGATGACCTGGTCAACATCGCCCGAGAACAGAAGCCTGGCCGGGCTCACCAGTTCAAAGTGAAGGCCAGCCATTGTTACGCCGCCTCGGCGGCGAGGCGCTGCGCCTTCTCGATCGCCTGCTCGATGGTGCCCACCATATAGAAGGCGGGCTCCGGCAGATGGTCGTAGTCGCCGTTGCAGAGGCCCTTGAAGCCCTTGATGGTGTCTTCGAGCTTCACCTGCACGCCCGAGGAGCCGGTGAACACGGCGGCGACGTCAAACGGCTGCGACATGAAGCGCTCGATCTTGCGGGCGCGCGCCACCGTCATCTTGTCCTCTTCCGAAAGCTCGTCCATGCCGAGAATGGCGATGATGTCCTGCAGCGCCTTGTAGCGCTGGAGGATCTGCTGCACCTGGCGGGCGACGCTGTAGTGCTCTTCGCCGACGATGCGCGGGTCCATCATGCGCGACGTCGAGTCGAGCGGGTCCACCGCCGGATAGATGCCCTTCTCAGCGATCGAGCGCGACAGCGTGGTGGTGGCGTCAAGATGCGCGAAGGAGGTGGCGGGCGCCGGGTCGGTCAAGTCGTCGGCGGGCACGTAGATGGCCTGCACCGAGGTGATCGAGCCCTTGGTGGTGGTGGTGATGCGTTCCTGAAGCGCGCCCATGTCGGTGGCGAGCGTCGGCTGATAGCCCACGGCTGAAGGGATGCGGCCCAAGAGCGCCGACACTTCCGAGCCCGCCTGCGTGAAGCGGAAGATGTTGTCGACGAAGAACAGCACGTCCTGGCCCTGGTCGCGGAAATATTCGGCGACCGTGAGGCCCGAAAGCGCCACGCGCATGCGGGCACCCGGCGGCTCGTTCATCTGGCCGTAGACGAGTGCCGCCTTGGAGCCGGCGACGCTGCCGTCCTTCGGGTCCTTGTTCACGCCCGACTCGATCATCTCGTGATAGAGGTCGTTGCCCTCGCGCGTGCGCTCGCCGACGCCGGCGAACACCGAGTAGCCGCCGTGCGTCTTGGCGATGTTGTTGATGAGTTCCATGATCAGCACGGTCTTGCCCACGCCCGCGCCGCCGAACAGGCCGATCTTGCCGCCCTTGGCGTAAGGCGCCAGAAGGTCGACGACCTTGATGCCGGTCACGAGGATTTCCGCTTCCGTCGACTGCTCGACGAAATCGGGAGCGGGCTGGTGGATGGCGCGCATGGCGGCGCCCTTGATGGGGCCCGCTTCATCGACCGGCTGGCCGATGACGTTCATGATGCGGCCCAGCGTTTCATCGCCAACCGGCACCATAATGGGCGAGCCCGTGTTGGTGACGGGCTGGCCGCGCACCAGGCCTTCGGTCGAGTCCATGGCGATGGTGCGCACGGTGTTCTCGCCCAGATGCTGCGCCACTTCGAGGACGAGGCGGTTGCCGCCATTGTCGGTCTCGAGCGCGTTGAGAATTTCCGGCAGGCCGCCATCGAAGGCGACGTCGACGACGGCGCCCGTCACCTGCGTGATGCGGCCAACCGCGCTGGAAGCTGCTTTCTTTGCCATGAGTTCTGATCCCTTGCCGTTCGTTTAGAGCGCCTCGGCGCCCGAAATGATTTCGATGAGTTCCTTGGTGATCTGCGCCTGCCGCTGCCGGTTGTACTTGATCGACAGCTTGTTGATCATTTCACCGGCGTTGCGCGTGGCGTTGTCCATGGCGCTCATGCGCGCGCCCTGTTCGGAGGCGGCGTTTTCGAGCAGCGCCCGGAAAATCTGCACCGCGATGTTGCGCGGCATGAGATCGGCGAGGATTTCGCTTTCCTCGGGCTCGGCCTCATAGACAGCGCCGCCAAGCTCGGCGGGCTTTGTGTCTTCAACCGCCGCCGGAATGATCTGCAGGGCCGTGGGCTTCTGCGAGATCACCGACTTGAATTCGGCGAAGAACAGCGTCGCCACGTCGAACTGCATGTCGGCGAACATGTCGAGCACCTTCTGCGCCACCTTCTGCGCATCGGCGAAGGTCACCTGCTTCTGGCCGCGGAAGTCGATGGCCTCGACGATATATTTGCCATAGAGGCGCTTCAGCGCGTCATTGCCCTTCTTGCCCACCGTCATGATCTTGACGGTCTTGCCCTGCGCGGCAAGCCGGTCGGCATGTTCGCGCGCCAGCTTGGCGATCGAGGAATTGAAGCCGCCGCACAGGCCGCGCTCGGCGGTGCAGACGATCAGCAGCTGAACATTGTCGCTGCCGGTGCCCGCGAGAAGGCGGGGTGCCCCCGCCTGCCCGTGCATGGCGCCGGAGAGATTGGCAAGCACGCTTGCCATGCGCTCGGAATAGGGACGCGCCGCCACCGCCGCTTCCTGGGCGCGGCGCAGCTTCGCCGCCGCCACCATCTGCATGGCCTTGGTGATCTTGCGCGTCGCCTTGACCGAGGCGATCCGGTTTCTGAGGTCCTTGAGTGAGGCCATGTTACGCGAAGCTCTTCGCGAAGGCGTCAACCGCCGCCTTGAGCTTGGGCATGGTGGTGTCGGAGATCGCCTTCTCGGTGCGGATGGCTTCCAGAATGTCGGCATGCTTGTCGCGCACATTGCGCAGCAGGCCGTCCTCGAAAGCGCGCACCTTGGAAACCGGCAGCGCATCGAGATAGCCGTTCACGCCGGCATAGATCACCACCACCTGCTCTTCCGTCTTGAGCGGCGAGAACTGCGGCTGCTTCAAGAGTTCGGTCAGGCGCGCGCCGCGGTTCAGGAGGCGCTGCGTTGCGGCGTCGAGGTCGGAGCCGAACTGCGCGAAGGCCGCCATTTCGCGGTACTGCGCCAGCTCGCCCTTGATCTTGCCGGCCACCTGCTTCATCGCCTTGGTCTGCGCCGAGGAGCCGACGCGCGACACCGAGAGGCCGACGTTCACCGCCGGGCGGATGCCCTGGTAGAAGAGATCGGTTTCAAGGAAGATCTGGCCGTCGGTGATCGAGATGACGTTGGTGGGGATATAGGCCGAAACGTCGTTGGCCTGCGTCTCGATGACGGGAAGGGCGGTGAGCGAACCCGCACCCATCGAGTCATTCAACTTGGCGGCGCGCTCGAGCAGGCGGCTGTGCAGGTAGAACACGTCGCCCGGATAGGCTTCGCGGCCCGGCGGGCGGCGGAGCAGCAGCGACATCTGGCGGTAGGCCACGGCCTGCTTGGAAAGATCGTCATAGCCGATCAGCGCATGCATGCCGTTGTCGCGGAAATATTCGCCCATGGTGCAGCCGGTGAAGGGTGCCAGATACTGGAGCGGTGCGGGGTCTGACGCCGTGGCGGCGACGACGATCGAATATTCGAGCGCGCCATTGTCTTCCAGCGTCTTGACGAACTGGGCCACCGTCGAGCGCTTCTGGCCGCAGGCCACATAGACGCAATAGAGCTTGTCCTTCTCGGGGCCTGCCAGATGAATGGGCTTCTGGTTCAGGATGGTGTCGAGGATGATGGCGGTCTTGCCGGTCTGGCGGTCGCCGATCACGAGTTCGCGCTGGCCGCGGCCGATGGGGATCAGCGCGTCAACGGCCTTGAGGCCGGTCGACATCGGCTCATGCACGGATTTGCGCGGAATGATGCCCGGCGCCTTCACGTCCACGCGCTTGCGTTCCTTGGCCTTGATCGGGCCCTTGCCGTCGATCGGGTTGCCGAGCGGATCGACAACGCGGCCCAGAAGCTCCTTGCCCACCGGAACTTCCACGATGGCGCCGGTGCGCTTGACGGTGTCGCCTTCCTTGATGTCGCGGTCGGAGCCGAAGATCACGATGCCGACATTGTCGGTTTCAAGGTTGAGCGCCATGCCGCGGATGCCGCCGGGGAATTCAACCATTTCGCCGGCCTGAACATTGTCGAGGCCGTAGACGCGGGCGATGCCGTCGCCGACCGACAGCACCTGGCCGATTTCCGAAACCTCGGCGTCCTTGCCGAAGTCCTTGATCTGCTTTTTCAGAATGGCCGAAATTTCAGCGGCGCGAATGTCCATCAGGCGGTTCCCTTCATGGCGATCTTGAGATTTGCGAGTTTTGTCTTGAGTGAATTGTCCATCATGCGCGAGCCCATGCGGACGACCAGGCCGCCGAGCAGCGACTTGTCGACCGAGGCATTCAGCGCCACGTCACGGCCGGTGGTTTCCTTGAGCGCGGCCTTGAGATCCTTGATCTGCTGGGCGGAGAGCTTTTCCGCCGAAACGACATCGGCCGTCATCTCGCCCTTGGCGGCGGCGGCCAGCGTCTCGAAGGCGGAGATCATGCCGGAGAGCTGCGAGAGCCTGCGGTTTTTCGCGATGAGGCGGAGAAAATTCAGCGTGGTGCCGGCGATCTTGGCCTTGGCGGCGATGGCGTCGAGCGCCGCCGTCTGGTCCGCCACCTTGAAGGTGGGCGAACGCACCATGCGGGAAAGTTCGGGAGAGTCGAGGAGCGCCTGCTTCAGGCTGGCGAGTTCCGCGCCGACGCGCTCAATGCCGTTTTCCTCGCCCGCGAGATCGAAAAGGGCCTGGGCATAGCGGCCGGTTACGCCTGAAACTGTCTGGTCTGTGGTTGCCACGGGTTCTCTTTCGCACCGGTTCAAGCAAAGGTCTGGTATCGCGCTTCCGGAGCCCCCGCCCCGCCGCGCGGGGGTGCGTAACACAGGGCATTGGCCCACGCAACTGTGATCGCATGACCGATTTCGCTTCTGGATGACGGCCCTTTTCGCGCATGATGCGGCCACAACCGGCAGCACAACCGCAGGAGACAAGCGAGATCATGGAAATCGGCATCATCGGACTGGGGCGCATGGGCGCCAACATCGCGCGCCGCCTCATGAAAGGCGGCCATTCCTGCGTGGTTTATGACCGCGATCCCAAGACGGTTGCCGCGGTGGAAGCCGATGGCGGCAAAGGCGCCGCATCCGTCGAGGCGCTGGTCAAGGCCCTGAAATCGCCGCGCGCCGTGTGGCTGATGCTGCCCTCGGGCAAGATCACCGATGACGCCATCACCACCATGTCGGGCCTTTTGTCCAAGGGCGATATCCTGATCGACGGCGGCAACAGCTTTTTCAAGAATGACGTGGCCCATGGCGAGATGCTGAAGGCCCGCGGCATCAGCTTCCTCGATGTCGGAACCTCGGGCGGCGTGTGGGGGCTGGAGCGCGGCTATTGCATGATGATCGGCGGCGAAAAATGGGCCGTCGATCACCTCGACCCGATCTTCGCCACGCTGGCCCCCGGCAAGGGCACGATCCCCGAAACGCCGGGGCGTGAGAAGGGCGATCCGCGCGTCGCCAATGGCTATATGCATTGCGGGCCCGTGGGCTCGGGCCACTTCGCCAAGATGGTGCACAACGGCATCGAATATGGCCTGATGCAGGCCTATGCCGAGGGCTTCAACATTCTCCAGACCCGCGATGACCCGGCACTTCCCGAGGGCCAGCGCTACAGCTTCAACATTGCTGACTTGGCCGAGCTGTGGCGGCGCGGCAGCGTGATTTCCTCCTGGCTGCTTGACCTTCAGGCCATTGCGCTGGCGAAGGATCCGAAGCTCGATGCCTTCTCGGGCGAGGTGGCGGATTCAGGCGAAGGCCGCTGGACGGTGGAGGCGGCGATTGAACAGGCGGTACCGGCGGAAGTTCTGTCGGCGGCGGTCTTCACGCGCTTCCGCTCGCGCCGCGATCATACCTTCGCGGAAAAACTGCTCTCCGCCATGCGCTTTGAATTCGGCGGCCACAAGGAGCCGAAGTGAAGCCTGAAAATAACGAACCCGGCGGTTTTGGCCGCCGGGTTGCGTAAATCCGATGAAGGGTGATGCGGGTTAGCGCAGCACCTTGACGCGGGTCACATGACCCAGCTGCCAGCGCTTGAGGCCGGCGTCCGCGAGATCCGCGTCCGTCATCGCCTCGGCGTCGTTGCGGGCTCTTGTATAGGCCCGCATCCGGCGGCCGCGCTCGATCAGCTCAGCAAGGCCGGAGAACAGGTTCATCCCTGGACGGCCTGGCGGGCGAGGCGCGGAATGTCCACGCGGTTGATGCCGAGATCGGCCAGATCACGATTGCTCAGGCCATCGAGCTCGGCGACGGTGCGGGCATAACGCTGCCAGCGGCTGTAACGGGACTTCAGAGAGTTCAACATTGTCATTCCCCTTTGGATTGACGGGTCTTTGGTTGCTTTTGCACCGCACAATCTAGGTGCGCTGCAACAAAAAGAGAAATGCAAATTTTGCATAGCAATAATTCACAGATATTTTTCAAGCGTTTACATTCCGTTCATGATGATGAAATCCGATGCTGCGCTGCCGTTTTACCCGTCAGAACGAGGTGTTTCGGCGGGTTTTACGGGTGCCTTATGCCATTTCTGCATAAGGATTGGTCAATCGCTGGCGCAAAACCGCTCAGGGCGCCTTTCCGGCACAGTGTCGCATGCGGCAGTTCAGCATGAATTTTGGGCAGGCCCGGGCTTAGGATGCGCGTGGGAGGACCTCTCATGGACCAGGCGCCGATTCAGACACCCTATGACCGTTTGGGCGGTGCCGAGGGCGTGCGGCGGCTCGTGGAAACCTTTTACGATCTGGTGGAGACGGCGCCGGAAGGAGCACCCCTGGTGGCGCTTCACAATCTCGGAAACGGCATCCCCCATTCGCGCCATGCCCAGTTCCTGTTCCTGTCGGGGTTTCTTGGCGGGCCACAGCTTTATGCCGAACAGTTCCACCATTCCAATGTCCGCAAGATGCATGAGCATTTGCAGATCGGCCCGGTCGAATCGCAGTCATGGCTCATCTGCATGGACATGGCGCTGACAAAGACGATTGAGGACAAGGCCTTGCACCGCCAGCTCATGCAGACCTTCACCCGCGTCGCCACAGCACTTCTGACGCCTGCCACTGCGCCCGGCACTTGAATGTTGATGCCGGACAGGCATTGTTTCATCATCGCTCTGTGCTGACACCGCGATTCTCCCTCAATCCAGAACGCCATGACTGACGGGGCCTCCGCTCAGGATCACAAGCGGATGGCGAACAGCTACGACCTGCTGCGCTTCTGCGCCGCGGCGGCGGTGATCTTCAGCCATCATTTCGCGATTTCCGGTTTTCCCGAACCGCCTGTTCCCCTTTATGGCGAGGATTTCGGCAAGCTGGCGGTTGAAGTATTTTTTGCCCTCAGCGGTTTTCTGATCTGCCTGTCGCTTCTGCGCACCAGAGACCCCATTCGCTTCTTTCTTGCCCGCGTCCTGAGAATCTATCCCAACCTGCTGGCCGCCCTGCTCAGCACGTCGCTGGTGACGATGGTGTTCTTCGCCAATTACGGGCACTGGAAAGATCATCTGAAATATGTGGCGCGCAATCTCCTGATGTTCATCAGGGATGTGGACTATGTGATCCCCGGCGTGTTCCAGCTCTCACGCTATCCCGATGTGAACCGGCCGCTGTGGAGCCTGCCTGCCGAAATTCACATGTATATCCTGCTGTTCTGCCTGTTCTGGCTCTTTAACGGCCGGCGCTGGCTGGCCGCTGCCATGATCGCCATCCTGGCACTGGCCAGCCTGCCCTATGCCATGGGCTGGAATTATCACTATCGCGCCTTCGACCTTTATCAGCACAGCCGGCTGGCCTGCTTCTTCTTCAGCGGCGCGCTGATCGCGCTCTTCTGGCAGGAGCTTTCGCGCCATGCCCTGGCACTTCTGGCCGTGGGCCTTGTGGCCTGCGCCCTGGTGAAACTTCTTGTTCCCGTCGACAGCGCGCTGAACGGCCTGACACTGGCGCTGATCGTGATCTCCTTCGGATCGCTCTCGATCTTCGCTCTTTTCTCGCGCGGCGGCGATGCCTCCTACGGCATGTACATCTATGGCTGGCCGGTGCAGCAATTCTGCATCCTGCTCATTCCCGGCTTCTGGACGTCACTCTTGGCGGCGCTCGCGATCGCCACGGCAATCGGCTATTTCACCTGGCATCTGTTCGAGAAGCGCTGCATGGCAAGGCTGGGATGGGCGGCCAGGAAAACCCATGCGCTGCTGCGCAAGCCCGCCTGACCGCGCCAGCCTTTAAAGCTTGATGCAGAAATGCTTGCGCACCGGCTTGACGATCTTCCACGTGCCGGCAAAGCCTTTTTCAACCACGAAGCCGTCGCCCGGCTTGACCGTCACGGGCTTGCCGCCATCCTGCGTGATGACGATCTCGCCTTCCATGAGATGCACGAACTCATAGGCATCGTAAGTGGCATGCCAGGTGCCGGGCGTGGCCTCCCAGGTGCCGGAGATCACGCTGCCATCGGCGGAGGTGTGCTGCACCCATGTCTTCATGGTGGGATTGCCCTCGACCTTCTTCCAGCCATCGAGATCGGCGGTGATCGGATCGGGCCCCGGGGCGGGGAAGCGGAACACGGTATCGGCCATGATGAGTCCTCTCTGTGATGTATCCAAGGCAAGTGAAGGCGCAAACCGGCGGAGAGTCAATTCAAACAGAAAGCCCGGCGCGAGGGCCGGGCTTTCATAAACAGCGATTTTCATTTAGTTAGAACAGCCCGACGATCTGGCCCTTGTCATCGAGGCCGATGACTTCCGCCGACGGCACCTTGGGAAGGCCCGGCATCGTCATGATGTCACCGCACACGACGACGATGAATTCGGCACCCGCCGAAAGCCTCACCTCGCGGATCGGCACCACATGGTTGGTCGGCGCACCCTTCATGTTGGGATCGGTGGTGAAGGAATATTGCGTCTTGGCCACGCAGATCGGGAACTTGCCATAGCCCATGGCCTCCCAGGTCTTGAGCTGGTCGCGCACGCTCTTGTCGGCCACCACGTCATCGGCGCGGTAGATTTCGCGCGCGATGGTCTTGACCTTCTCGAACAGCGGCAGTTCCTCGCCATAGATCGGCTTGAACTGCGAACCCTTCTCGGCCAGCACCACGACATGCTTCGCCAGCTCCTCCGTGCCCTTCGAGCCTTCGGCCCAGTGCGTGCACTTGAAGGCCTCGACACCATGCTCCTTGCAGAAATCCTTGATGACCTGCACTTCCGCATCAGTATCGGTGATGAAGTGGTTGACGGCGACCGCGATCGGCACGCCGAACTTCTTCATGTTCTCGAGATGGCGGCCGAGATTGGCGCAGCCCTTCTTGAGCGCCTCGATGTTTTCCTTCTTGAGATCGTCCTTGGCCACGCCGCCGTGCATCTTAAGCGCCCGGATGGTCGCCACGATCACCGCGGCTGAGGGCGTGAGGCCCGCCTTGCGGCACTTGATGTCGAAGAATTTTTCGGCACCCAGGTCAGCGCCGAAGCCCGCTTCCGTCACCACATAGTCGGCGAGCTTGAGCGCCGTCTGCGTGGCCATCACCGAGTTGCAGCCATGGGCGATGTTGGCGAAGGGGCCGCCATGCACGAAGGCCGGATTGTTTTCCAAGGTCTGCACGAGGTTGGGCTGCAGCGCATCCTTGAGCAGCACCACCATGGCGCCCGCCGCCTTGATGTCCTTGGCAAGCACCGGCGTCTTGTCCTTCTTGTAGCCGATGACGATCTGGTTGATGCGGCGCTCGAGGTCGGCGATCGAGGTCGAGAGGCAGAGAATGGCCATGATCTCGGACGCGACCGTGATGTCGAAGCCGGCTTCCCGCGGATAGCCATTGGCGACACCGCCCAGCGAGCAGACGATCTCGCGGAGTGCGCGGTCGTTCATGTCCATCACCCGGCGCCAGGCGACGCGGCGGGTGTCGATGTTCAGCTCATTGCCCCAGTAGATGTGGTTGTCGATCATCGCCGAGAGCAAATTGTGCGCGGCGGTGATGGCATGGAAATCGCCGGTGAAGTGCAGGTTGATGTCTTCCATCGGCACGATCTGGGCATAGCCGCCGCCCGCCGCACCGCCCTTCATGCCGAAGCAGGGGCCGAGCGAGGGTTCGCGCAGCGCCACGATGGCCTTCTTGCCGATCTTGTTGAGACCGTCGCCCAGGCCCACCGTGGTGGTGGTCTTGCCTTCACCCGCCGGCGTCGGGTTGATGGCGGTGACGAGGATGAGCTTGCCGTTCTTCTTGGCCTTCAGCGTATCGATATAGGAGAGCGCCACCTTGGCCTTGGTGTGGCCATAGGGAATCAGGTCCTTTTCGGGGATGCCAAGGCCTTTGCCGATCTCCATGATCGGCTTCATCTTCGCTTCGCGTGCAATCTCGATGTCGCTCTTGACGGTCATCTCAGGATATCCTTCCCCATAAGAAACATTTATTCCCGGCAGGAACTAGCAAAACCGCCTGCCGCTGTCCATCGGCGTGAGGCGCTTCTTGCCTGATCGCCCCCTGCCGGGCCATGCTGGTTGCGACAGGTTTGAGAGAAATTGGCACGAGGCGCATGACGGCATGAGAAACTTCCAGCTCCCCGGCCGCTCGGCCGCCTACGCGCAATCAGCCTTGGTTGCCACGTCCTGTCCCCTGGCGACACTCGCCGCGCTGGACGTGCTGCGGGCCGGCGGCAACGCCGCCGATGCGGCGGTCACCGCCTCCGCCGTGCTTTGCGTGGTGGAACCGGCCATGACGGGCATCGGCGGCGACTGTTTCGTGCTGGCGGGCCTGCCCGATGGCAAGGTCGAAGGGCTGAACGGCTCGGGCCGCGCCTCACGCCGCGCCGATGCCGATTGGCTGAAACGGTCGGGCCTCACCGAAATTGCCGAGCGCGGCATTCACTCCGTCACCGTGCCGGGCGCCATCGACGCCTGGGATGCGCTCCTGAAGCGCCACGGCACCATGACCCTGGGCGAGTGCCTCGCCCCCGCCATTGCGCTCGCCGAGGCGGGCGTGCCCGTCACGCCCCGCGTCGCCTATGACTGGCCGGACGCGGAGGCGCTGCTCGCCGCCGATGAAGGCGGCCGCATCCATTTCCTCAAAGACGGGAGAAGCCCCCGCGTGGGCGAGATCATGGCCTATCCGGCGCTGGCCAAAACCCTGCGCCTCATCGCCCGCGAAGGCCGCGATGCCTTTTATGAAGGCGCCATCGCGGAAGAGGCCGTGGCGCATCTCGCCAAGCGCGGATCGCTTCTCACCAAAGAAGATTTCGCCGCCACCCGCAGCGATTGGGTGAAACCCGTCTCCACGGCCTTCGCCGGGTCTGAGATTCTCGAAATCCCGCCCAATGGACAGGGCCTCACCGCACTTGTCGCCCTCAATATCTGCACGGCGCTCAATATCGGCACATACGATGCGGCAAGCCCCGAGCGCCACCACATCGAAATCGAGGCGATGAAGCTGGCTTGGAAAGTTCGCAACCGCCACATCGCCGATCCCGCTTTCGCCGAAGTGCCGGTGGCGGAACTTCTGTCGCACAAGACAACGGAAAAGCTCGCGGCACAGGTGGACATGAACCATGCGAGCCCGATCAGCCCTCAAATGGAACAGTCCGATACCATCTATCTCTCGGTGGTGGACAGGAACCGCCTCGCCATCTCCTTCATCAATTCGGTCTACGACAGCTTCGGCTCTTGTATCGTGTTGCCCAAGGCGGGCTTCGCGCTGCAGAATCGCGGCGCGTGTTTCGTCACCGATCCCCGCCATCCCAATTGCATTGGCCCGGGCAAGCGGCCACTCCACACCATCATCCCCGGCATGGCGCGCAAGAACGGCAAGGTGACGGCGAGCTTCGGCGTGATGGGCGGCGACTATCAGCCCATGGGCCACATGACGGTGATGGTGAACCATCTGGTCTATGGCATGGACCCGCAGGAGGCGATCGACTGGCCGCGCTATTTGCCCATGGACGGCAAGGTGACGCTGGAACAGGGCGCGCCGCAAACGGTGCGCGCAGGCCTTGCCGCGCGGGGCCATGATCTGGTGCCCGCCGAACGCCCGCTGGGCGGCGGACAGGCCGTGATGATCGATGCGGCATCAGGCATGCTGACTGGCGGATCAGACGGCCGGAAAGATGGCATTGCACTGGGGTACTGAAGTCCCCGTTAATCATTGTCGTTCCAATATTTCTTAAGGCGCGGCGGGTAGGAAAGAATGATCTGCCGCGTCCTTTCCGGACGCGCATTTGACGTTGGGCGACCGGAGGCCTTGTGAGCCAGTTTGAAGACCAGGATCCTTTCAGCATGACGCCGGACAGCTTCGCCGGTCCGGCGGCGGCTGAGGAACAGCAAGCGATGCCGGCGCCGCTGGAGGAAGTGCTGTCCGCCGCGGGCGCTGCCGCCTATCGCTGGCTGATCGCCACCGACGAGATCAGCTGGTCCGCCAATGCGGCCGATATTCTGGGCTGCGAGCCGGCACGGATCGCCTCGGGCAAGGCCTATGCGGCGCTCCTGGACAGCGACAATTTCACCAGCCGCTACGACACGGTGATGCGCTCGCAGGCCATCGACGATGGCGTGGGCGTGATGTTCCGCATCGAGTACAAGCTGATGCCCGACGGGCGCGGCACGCCGGGCGTCTGGGTCGAGGATCACGGCACATGGTTTGCCGGCATCGAGGGCCGCCCCGCCGAAGTGCGCGGCACCGTGCGCCGCATCGACGAACGCCACCGCCATGACCAGCATCTGCTGTTTCTCGGCAATTGCGACCCCCTGACCGGCATGATGAACCGCGGCCGCATGGCCGAAGCGCTGGGCGAAGCCATCGAGGTGGCGAAACATGAGGAAGGCGCCTGCGCCTTCATGATCGCCGCCATCAACAATCTCGGCGTCGTCAACGAGGCCTATGGCTTCGAAGTTGCCGATGAGGTCGTGGTGGCGATTGCCCGCAAGCTCCGCGATGTGGTGCGCGGCGGCGATGCGATCGCCCGCTATTCCGGCGCCAAGTTTGGTCTGATCCTCAACCAGTGCAGCGACGATGACATCGCCATCGCCGCCGAACGCTTCATGAACGTGGCGCGCGAAGGCGTGATCGACACCAGCCATGGCCCGGTCTGGGTGCTGCTGTCGATTGGCGGCATCGTCTTGCCGAAACACGCCCAAGACGTGAACAGCGCCATCGCCCGCGCCGAGGAAGCGCTCACCGAGGCGCGCCGCCTGCCCTCCGATGGCTATGTCATCTACCGGCCTTCCTATGAGCGGAGTTCGCAACGCAAGCTGAACGCCCACAGCGCCACCGAGATCGTTCACTGCCTGAAAGACGACCGCTTCCGCCTTGCTTTCCAGCCTGTCGTATCGGCGGCGGGCCAGCCGGTGTTCCATGAAGCGCTCCTGCGCATGACCGATACCGGCGGCGAGGTGATTGCCGCCGCGCATCTGATCCCGATTGCCGAAAAGCTGGGCCTCGTGCGCCTGATCGACCGCACGGTCGTACAAATGTCGATCGCCACGCTGCAGCAATATCCCGCCGCCCGCCTGTCGCTGAACCTGTCCGGCACCACGGCCACCGATCCGCGCTGGTATCCCGAAATCACCCGCCTCCTCTCGGCCAACCGCAATGTGACATCCCGGCTGATCATCGAGATCACCGAAACGGTGGCGCTGAGCGATCTCTCCGAAACCAAACGCTTCGTCGAGGAGTTGCGGGCGCTGGGCTGTTCCGTCGCCATCGATGATTTCGGCGCCGGCTACACCTCGTTCCGCCATCTCCGGCAATTGCCCGTCAATATTCTCAAGCTCGACGGCGAATTCTGCCGCGATCTCGCCAACAATCCCGACAACCAGTATTTCGTCCGTTCACTGATCGATATGGCGAAGAGCTTTGGCCTCGAGACGGTGGCCGAATGGGTTGAGACGGAGGAAGACGCCGATCTTCTCAAGGGTTGGGGCGCTGATTTCCTGCAAGGCAACTTCTATGCCGAAGCGAGCCTCGAGCCGCCCTGGCCCAAGGGCCAGGCGGCGGCACCCGCCCCAGCTGAAACGGAAGCTGCGCCGAAAGCGCCCGCCGCTGAGCCTGCCTCACCGATGGAACCGTTCGAAGACCGGATTTCGAGCGAAATCGGCAAGCTCCGCGCCGCCATCCAGACCCTCGACGGCGCATTCCATCGGAAGCCCTCCGAACCCGAATCCGCTGATCCCGTCAGCGGCGAGCGGCAGGCAGGCTAGGTTACTTGCTCGCCAGATTGTCGATCTTCTGCTGCATGGCGGAAAGCTGATCCTTCAGTGCCTGCAGATCATCCTTGGGGGGCGCGGAAGGCTGCGCGCCCGGCTTTGAGGCGGCACCCGGAAATGCCCCGCCGCCCATGGCGGACGAAAAGGGGTTGAACACCCGCATGGCATCGCTGAACATGGTCATGTTGCGCGCCGCCTGGTCCTGCATGGCCTTGAAGGGATCGGCGCCCCAGGCTTCCATGAGCTGCGAGCGGAATTTCTCCTGCTCCTTGCCCAGGTTTTCCAGCGAGAATTCGAGGAAGCCCGGCACGAAAGCCTGCATGGAGTCGCCATAGAAGCGGATCAGCTGGCGGAGGAAATTGATCGGCAGCAGGTTGGTGCCCTTGTTTTCTTCCTCGAAGATGATCTGGGTAAGCACCGAGCGGGTGATATCTTCCGAGGTCTTGGCGTCGAACACCACGAAATCCGTGCCCGCCTTCACCATGGACGACAGGTCGTCGAGCGTGACGTAGGTGCTGGTCGCGGTGTTGTAGAGCCGCCGGTTGGCGTATTTCTTGATCACCACGGCATTCTGGGCCGGTTTTTCGTCACTCAACGCTTCACCCTCCACACCATGCCCAAACGGGCCATTTGCACTGCGAAAACTGCGCTGCGCAATGCACAATTGCAAGTGCAAAAATTTGCCTGGAGTAACTATGTGGCAGCGCACAAAAGGTGCTATGGAGGGCGCCATCAGAACATCAGGCAATCAGAACAGGAGACAGCCATGGCTGGGTCGGACAATGGGATTGTGATCGTTTCGGCGGCGCGGACGCCGGTGGGTTCCTTCAATGGCACGCTGGCGAGCCTTGCCGCCTCGGCCCTGGGCACCGTGGCGCTCAAAGCCGTGCTGGAACGCGCCAAGGTCGATGCGGGCGAGGTGGACGAGGTGATTTTGGGCCAGGTGCTGGCGGCGGGCCAGGGCCAGAACCCGGCGCGACAGGCATCGATCAATGCCGGCGTGCCCAAGGAAAGCCCGGCCTGGGGCATGAACCAGCTCTGCGGTTCCGGCCTTCGCGCCGTGGCGCTGGGCCTTCAGCAGATCGCCTCGGGCGACGCGAAAATCGTGGCGGCGGGCGGCATGGAATCGATGAGCAAGGCGCCGCATGTGGCGCATCTCCGCGACGGCGTGAAGATGGGCGACTGGGCCATGGTCGACTCGCTGATCAAGGACGGATTGTGGGACGCCTTCAACGGCTATCACATGGGAACGACGGCCGAGAATGTCGCCAGGCAGTGGCAGATCACCCGCGACCAGCAGGATGAATTCGCGGTGAAGTCGCAGAACAAGGCGGAGGCCGCCCAGGCCGCCGGCAAGTTCAAGGACGAGATCGCGCCCGTCACCATCTCCACCCGCAAGGGCGACGTGACGGTTGATGCCGATGAATATATCAAGAAGGGCGTCACCCTCGAGTCGATTGCCAAGCTCAAGCCCGCCTTCGCCAAGGATGGCTCGGTGACCGCCGCCAATGCGAGCGGCATCAATGATGGCGCGGCCGCCGTGCTGCTGATGTCGGCAAAGGAAGCCGAAAAGCGCGGGCTGACGCCGATGGCCCGCATCGCCTCCTGGGCGTCTGTCGGCGTTGATCCCGCGATCATGGGCACAGGGCCGATCCCCGCCTCCCGCGCCGCGCTCAAGAAGGCCGGCTGGAAGGTCGAGGATCTCGATCTCGTGGAAGCCAATGAGGCCTTCGCCGCGCAGGCCTGCGCGGTCAACAAGGACATGGGCTGGAACCCCGACATCGTGAACGTGAACGGCGGCGCCATCGCCATCGGCCACCCCATCGGCGCCAGCGGCGCCCGCGTGCTCAACACGCTGCTGTTCGAAATGGGCCGCCGCAATGCCAAGAAGGGCCTTGCCACGCTGTGCATCGGCGGCGGCATGGGCGTTGCCATGTGCGTGGAGCGGTAAGGCGCTCCAGGCCTGAAATCAAAGGGGCGGCAGCGATGTCGCCCTTTTTCGTCAGTGCACGGACTCTCCTGTCATCCGCGCCACCTCGCGATAGCCTTTCAGCTCATAGCCAAGCACCGTAACGGCAGGCGCGCACATCAGCGCGATCAGGCAATAGGTCATCGGCACGCCGAAATAGGCCAGCAAAACCGCCAGCGCCAGCACGGCGAGCGTGGCCAGCGCCAGATAGAAATGGAAAGCGTCGTTGCTGGCCGTCAGGCGCATATAGAGAATGAACAGCGACACCACATAAAGCGCCACCGGCACGGCAACGGTGAGCACCGTTTCAACCGCGCCGATATGCGCCTCATGCTCGATATAGAGCCCCGCCACATGGAGGCCCGCACCCGTGGCGGCGATGGCGGCGAAGATCACCATGTGGAAATAGCCCCAGAAGAAGGAGCGCTGGCGATGCCGGTGCAGCAATTCGCCGGCAGGCACCACGAAATAGATCCACCACATGCCGAAGGTGAGGCCGAGCCCCGCCACGCACAGCAGGATGGCGTCCACATTCCAGCCTTCGCTGTCGACAAAGGCCGACACCGAGGCGACCGTGCCGATCACGCATTCACCCAGTGCGATGATGGTGAGAAGCCCGTAGCGTTCGGCAATGTGATGAGGATGCCAGGGCGTTCCCCCGTCTTTCCGTTCCGCGAGGAAGGGGCCAGCCAGCTCGATGGCATAGGGCACCAGCATCAGCAGGAACGTCGGCACGATGGGAAGATCGACCAGCGCGATCACCACCCACAGCACCTGCGCGATCAGCAGCGTGATCACATAGGTGAGCGCCACGCGGCGGTGCTTGGGATCCTCCTTTGCCGCCCTGAGCCACTGCGCCACCAGCGCCAGCCGCATGATGACATAGCCTAACACCAGGATGCGGTTATCGAGGATCGTGCCGTGGTCGATGCTGTCGAACACCGGCTTGAGGCCCAGCGCCAGCACCAGAACGCCCACCATCTGGATCATGGTGAGCAAGCGGTAGATCCAGTCGTCCGTATCATAGGCCGACGCGAACCACGAGAAATTCACCCACGCCCAGCAGATGGCGAAGGCCGCGAAGGCATAGCCTGCGAGTGCGGTCAGGAAGTGCCCCTCCGCCAGCACATGCGCCACCTGCGTGCCCGCCAGGCCGAAAGCCAGCGCGAAGGTGAGATCGAAGAGCAGTTCGAGCGGCGTTGAGACACGGTGCGATTCGTGGGCGTCGCGTCCGGCCATGGGGGAGAGGCGATGGTTCGGCATTGTGCTCCTTGACCGCAGCGCAAAAGCTTTTCCCGCTTCCGCCCCGCGAGCGATCTGTTATGGTCGTGAAAACAATTCCTAAAACCAAGGGAAGGGAGAGACAATGGGACGCGTAGCGGTGGTCACAGGCGGGTCGCGCGGCATCGGCGCTGCGATTTCACGGGCGCTCAAGCAGGAAGGCTACAAGGTGGCGGCCACCTATGCCGGAAATGATGAAGCGGCATCAGCCTTCAAGGCCGAAACCGGCATATCGGTCTATAAATGGGATGTGTCGAATTATGAGGCCTGCGCCAGGGGGCTGAAGCAGGTCGAGGCCGATTTGGGCCCGGTCGAAGTGCTGGTGAACAATGCCGGCATCACCCGCGATGCGATGTTCCACAAGATGACACCGGAACAGTGGAACGAGGTCATCAACACCAACCTCACCTCGCTTTTCAACATGACGCAGCCGGTGTGGGGCGGCATGCGCGACCGCAATTTCGGCCGTGTCATCTGCATCTCCTCGATCAACGGCCAGAAAGGCCAGATGGGCCAGGCCAATTATTCCGCGGCCAAAGCGGGCGACATCGGCTTCGTGAAGGCGCTGGCGCAGGAGGGCGCCGCCAAGGGCATCACCGTCAACGCCATCTGCCCCGGCTATATCGCCACCGAGATGGTGAAGAAGATCGCCCCCGAAGTGATCGAGAAGCGCATCCTGCCGCTGATCCCGGTGGGCCGCCTGGGCGAACCGGAAGAGATCGCCCGCGCCGTCGTCTTCCTCGCCTCCGATCAGGCGAGCTTCATCACCGGCTCCACCCTGTCCGCCAATGGCGGGCAGTACATGATGTGAGGAAAGGGCGGATGGGGCGTAGCGAAGAAGGATGATCGCAGGGTTTGCTTTCCCTTCGCCATTCGCTATTCGCTATGCGCCATGAACCTGTCCGCAAAAGACCTCGCTTGTGAACGTGGCGGACGGGTTGTTTTCCGCAATGTGAGTTTCACGCTGGGTTCGGGCGAGATGCTGGCGCTCACCGGGCCCAATGGCTCGGGAAAGTCCTCGCTGCTGCGCCTGATCTCCAGCTTGAACCAGCCGCTCTCCGGCACGCTGGCGCTCGACGGCGGCAATGCCGATCTCACGGTTGGCCAGCACGCACATTATATCGCCCATGCCGAGGCGCTGAAGACAGCCCTCACCGTGCGTGAGAACCTAAGTTTCTGGACGGCCTTCCTGGGCGGCGGCGATGTGGAAAAGGCGCTCGATGCCTTCGATCTGGCGCGCCTTGAATCCTATCCCGCGGCCCTCCTCTCTTCCGGCCAGAAGCGCCGTCTGGCGCTGGCGCGCCTGGTCGCTGTGAAGCGCGTGCTGTGGCTTCTCGATGAGCCGACGGTGGGCCTTGATGCCGCCTCGCAGCAGCGCTTGAGCGGCGTGATGTTTAAGCATTTGCAGGACGGCGGCATGATCATCGCCGCCACCCACACGGGGCTTGGCCTTGAAGCGCAGCGCAAACTTGAACTGGGTGCGGCATGAGCCTCATCTGGGCGCTGATCCGCCGCGATCTCGTGCTGGCCATCCGCCAGGGCGGCGGCGCCGGAACGGCCTTGGGATTTTTCCTCACGGTGATCGTGCTCTTGCCGATTGGCTTGGGGCCCGACCAGAACCTGCTACAGCGCCTCGCCCCCGGCCTGTTGTGGATCGCGCTCCTGCTTGCCGTGCTGCTCTCCGCCGACAGGATTTTCCAGCAGGATTACGATGACGGCTCGCTCGACATCATGGCGATGGGGCCGGTGCCGCTTGAACTCGTGGCGCTCGCCAAGGCGGTGGCGCACTGGATTTCAACCGGCCTGCCATTGGCCATCGCCGCCCCGCTCCTGGGCTTTCTCATCAATCTCGAGCCGCAGGTGATCGCACCCCTTGCCCTGGCGATGGGGCTGGGGTCGGTGGCGCTGTCGCTTCTGGCGGCGATCGGGGCCGCCGTCACCGTGGGCTTGCGGCGCGGCGGGCTTCTGGTTTCGCTGCTGGTGCTGCCGCTTTATATCCCCATCATGATTTTCGGCGTCTCGGCCTCAACGCTGAGTGCCGGCCCCGATCTCGCCACCCCGTCCCTGTTGATTCTTGCCGCCCTGGCACTGGCCAGTCTGGTGCTTTCGCCCATCGCCGCCGCTGCGGCACTGAAGGCCTATCTCCGCTGAAGGGAGCGCGCTAGAAACCCGCCATGCAATATCTCGCCAATCCGCAACGCTTCGTGACCCTCGCCAATGCCGTGCTGCCCTGGATATGGGCGGCAACACTGGCGCTGTTCGCCCTGGGGCTTTATGGCGCGCTGGTGACAGCACCCGCCGACTACCAACAGGGCGAAACGGTGCGCATCATGTATGTGCATGTTCCCGCCGCTTGGATGGCGCTCTTCATCTATTGCGTGATGGCGCTGGCCAGCGCCATCGCCATCGTCTTCCGCCATCCGCTCGCCGATGCGGCGGCAAAAACGGCAGCCCCCATAGGCGCGGTGTTCTGCTTTCTCGCCCTCGTCACCGGCTCGCTGTGGGGCAAGCCCATGTGGGGGGCATGGTGGGTGTGGGATGCGAGGCTCACCTCCATGTTCATCCTGTTCCTGCTTTATGTGGGCTATATCGCCGTCTGGCAGGCGATCGAGGAACCGCATCTCGCCGCCCCCGTGGCGCGCGTCGTGGCGCTGGTCGGCGTGATCAATATTCCGATCGTGCATTTCTCGGTGAACTGGTGGAACTCGCTGCACCAGCCGGCCAGCGTCTTCCGCACCGATGGGCCCACCATCGCGGCTTCGATGCTGTGGCCGCTGCTGGTGATGGGGCTGGCCTATACGTTTCTCTTCCTGTGCCTGCATTTGACCGCCATCCGCAGCGAGATCGCGGCGCGCAAGATCAGGCAGCTCCGTATCGCCCAGGCGGGCCAGCGCTGATGGATATGTCGGCTCCGCATTTGGGGTTCGTGGCGGGCTCTTACGCGATCACCGCCGTGCTGCTGGTGGGCCTGATCGCCTGGATCATCTGGCGCGACCGGGCGCTCAGGGCTGAAGCGCAGCGGCTCGATGCGCAGCGGAAGGATGCGCCATGACGGACGCGCCGCCCCCCAAACCCAATTACATTCTGATCGCGCTTCCCGTCATCCTCTTCGCCGCACTGGCGCTGCTGTTCTGGAAGGGCCTGTTCGGTGATCCCGAAACGATTCCTTCAGCCTTGATCGGCAGGCCCGCGCCCCAAGTCACGCTTCCCGCCATCGAAGGCTCAGGCTTTCCCCTCTTCACCTCGGCCGATCTGAAAGGCGGCGGCGTGAGCGTGGTGAATATCTGGGCCTCCTGGTGCGCGCCCTGCCGCGAGGAGCATCCCCTCCTGCTTGAACTCGCCAAGCGCAAGGACATTCATCTCTACGGCATCAACTACAAGGACGACGCCGAAAATGCCCGCCGCTTTCTCGGCACGCTGGGCAATCCTTTCGCGGCCATCGTCGGCGATGTGAACGGCCGCGCCGCGGTAGACTGGGGCGTCTATGGCGTGCCCGAAACCTATGTGATCGACGGTCAGGGCGTGATCCGCTTCAAGCAGATCGGCCCCTTGAGCCCCGGGGAGCTGACAGGCTCCTTCGCCGCCGAGATCGAGAAGGCCAAGACACCCTTGAAACAGGACTGACCGATGACCGTCGTGCTTTCGAGCCTCAAGGACATGACGCTGGATCATTGCCGCCGCGTGGCCTGGGGCGGCGAGGCCGTGCGCTTCAGCGAAGCTGCGCAACAGGCGATGACGAAGCGCCGCCGGGAATTCATGGCGCTGGTCGAAAATCCCTTGATCACCATTTACGGCGTCAACACCGGCTATGGCCATCAGGCCAAACGCAGGCTTTCACCCCAAGAACGGAAGGAACAGGCAAAGGCCCCGACATGGCACCGCGCCGCTTCCTGGGGCGATCCGGTGCCCGGGCGCGTGGCGCGCGCCATCGTCTTTGCGAGGCTTGCCAATTTCGTCGAAGGCCATTCCGCCATCTCGCCCCACGTGGCCGAAGCCGTGGCCGCGATGCTGGATGGCCAGCCCTTGCCGCCGCTTCCCGCGCGCGGCCAGGGCGGCGCGGGTGAAATCCTCTCCCTGTCGCATCTCTTTGCCGCGCTGGCCGCGGGGCTGGATATGGCGGAGAAAGACATGCTCTCCCTCGTCAACGGCTCGCCTGCCGGTGCCGCACTGGTGGCCGATGCGGCACTCGCCGCCGAAACAAGGCTTGAGATCGCGGCGGAGGTGTTTGCGCTCGCGGCGGAGGCTTTCAACACCCCGCTCGGTCATTATGCAAAAGAGCTGGAGGTGCTGTGGAACAACCCGCATGATGCCTGGGCGCTGAGAAAACTCCGTACACTGATCGATGGCGGCCATGGCGGTGACAGAAGGCCCTATCAGGCGCCCGTCACCTTCCGCATCGCGCCCCGCATGCTGGGCGAGACGCACCGCGCGGCCTCTGTGGCGAAAGAGGTGGCGGAACAGTCGCTCGCCTCCGCCAGCGACAATCCGGTGTTCCTGTTCCCCGATGCCCAGCGCCCCGATGGGGAGATGATTTCAACCGGCGGCTATCACAATGCGCAGGCCGCTTCGGCCATGGATCAGCTCACCGCGGCCTATGCCAATCTCTGCCTCATCGGCGAGCGCATGGGCGTGAAGTTGCAGGACCCTGCCGTGTCGCTGCTGCCGCCCTTCCTCGGCATGCCGGAGGGCCGGAGCTATCTGGGCTGCCTCGGCATGGCCATGGTGGGTTATGGCGAGGAGGCGCGCCTGCTGGCGCAAGCCTCGCTGCTGCCCGGCTCGGAATCAGGGGGCTTCGGGCAGGACGATGTGGCCTCGCCCGTCTTTCCCGCCTGGAGCAAGCAAGACCGCGCCGGCGAATTGCTGGATATGACCCTCGCCACGCTGGCCCCCATCGCCATGCGCGCCTATGCCGTGACGGGCCGGCCGGTGCCGAAGCCGCTTGAGGCGCTGGCGGCGGAGGTTTCAAACGCCTTCCCCGATGACGGCCATCCGGAAGCCTTCGGCCCGCAGCTTGGCCGGCTGGCCGAAACCTTCCGCAAACGGATTTTTTCATAACTCCCTTCCCCCCTCGCGGGGGAAGGTGGATCGCGCGTCAGCGCGAGACGGATGAGGGAGTGGTTGAGTTCAGCGCGACCCCTCATCCCCGGCTTCGCCGGACCTTCTCCCGCAAGGGGAGAAGGAGAGCGATCACGCCCGCTTGCGGGTCTTGATCTTGCGGACGGGCTTGGCCGGTTCCTTTTCCTCGATCTTGTCCATCTCGGCGGCCAGCACCGAGAGCGTGTCGAGGAAGGTCTTGCGGTCGGCGGAGGGAATGAGCGAGAGGACCTGCTTGTCCACCTCGTCAGCGCCGGGCTGCGCCGTCTTCAGCATCTTCTTGCCAATAGCTGTGATGCGGATGGCATTGGTGCGGCCGTCGTCCTTGGTGCGGCGGCGCTGCAGATAGCCCTGCGCCAGAAGGCGGGCCACCAGATCGGCGAGGGTCGAGCGGTCAATGCCGGTGATTTTCACCAGGTCCGTCTGGCTCTTGCCGTCATTGGCGTCGACGGCCAGCAGCACGGTGAACTGGCGGTGGGTGAGGCCGGACTTGCCGACTTCGCCCATATAGATGTGACTTGCATATTGTGCCGAGCGCTTCAGCAAATGCGATGGAGACCGCGTGAATTGTTTCACGTCTTTCGTTACCGTCATGAACCCCTACTCCTGCCGCGCCGGACCAGTCTGTTGCCTCTGCCGGTCTTGCGCGTTGTTCCGCCCTGTTGTGTTCCGGAAACCTGTGTTGAAGCACGTTACCTTGAGGGACGCTCCGAAGCCGCGTTGTCCTAGCGGCTTGAGTTTGGGCCCGCAAGCAAAAAGACAAAAAGCTCCGTCCACCCCTTAAGCCATACCGTTGAGACGTGACTTTAAGAAGATCAGCGCACGGAATGCAACACTTGACAAGTGGTTTAGGGCTTTTCTTGAAGCATGTGTTCAAGCTGCCGCACTGGCCATACCGACAATTTTAACGGTTCTACTTGGGCTCGGTCTCGACCATGTGCCGGGCCATGAAAGGCGCATTCGCAAGCGCGAAAACCATGGTGAGGCCCAGCAGCCCGAAGGCCTTGAACAGCACCCAGTGATCCCATGAAAGGCCGCGCCGGAGCACCTCATTGAGCGCCGCCATGCCGAGGAAAAACACCCCCCAGCGGATCGACAGCGTGCGCCAGGCGGAATCGGGCATGGTCATGGCGCTGTCCATCAGCATCTTCATGTAGCTGCGGCCAAAAAACACCCCGGCCAGCAGCACCGTGCCGAACAGCGCGTTGATCAGTGTCACCTTCACCTGCAGGAAGGCCTGTTCGTGAAACCAGAAGGTGAGGGTGCCGAACACCAGCACGAAGACCCCGGTGATGAGCGGCATGATCGCCAGCTTGCGCGTCAGCCCCCAGGAGACGGCCAGCGCCACCGCCGTTGCCGCCATCACCGCACCCGTCGCCCAATAGGGCCCGCCCAGCCAGTTGGCCAGGAAGAACACCACGAGCGGCCCGAATTCGACCAGCAGTTTCGTTGTCTTGTTCATAGAACCTCAAGTCCGGCGATCGCGCGGGCAAAGGCCTCCGCCTCGAAGGGCTGGAGGTCGTCGATGGATTCGCCCACGCCGATCGCATGGACGGGCAGTTTGAACTTTTCCGCGATGGCAACAAGGATGCCGCCCCGCGCCGTGCCGTCGAGCTTGGTCATGATGAGGCCGGTGACGCCCGCCACCTTGGTGAAGACCTCGGCCTGCGCCATGGCATTCTGGCCCGTGGTCGCATCGAGCACCAGCAGCACCGCATGGGGGGCCGTCTCGTCCTGCTTCTTGACGACGCGCACGATCTTGTCGAGTTCGTCCATCAGATAGGCCTTGTTCTGCAAGCGGCCCGCCGTGTCGATGAAGAGAATATCGGTGCCCGAGGCCTTGGCCTCCTTCATGGCGTCGAAGGCGAGGCCCGAGGAATCAGCCCCCGTCGGCCTCGACATCACCTTGGCCCCGGTGCGCTGGCCCCAGACGGTCAGCTGCTCGATGGCCGCGGCGCGGAACGTGTCGCAGGCGGCGAACATCACCTTGTAGCCTTCGCCCGCCGCGATGGCGCCGAGCTTGCCGATGGTCGTCGTCTTGCCCGCGCCATTGACGCCGACGACAAGGATCACGAAAGGCTTTTCCGATCCGAAATTGAACGGCACCTCGACGGGCTTCAAGACCTTCGCCACTTCCTCGGCGAGGATGCGCTTCACTTCTTCCGGTTCGATCTCCTTGTCATAGCGACCAGCGGAGACAGCCGCGACGATGCGCTCGGACACGGGGAGCCCAAGATCGGCCTGGATCAGCACGTCCTCCAGTTCCTCAAGCGTCGCCTTGTCGAGCTTGCGCTTGGTGAAAATCGAGGTGATCGAGCCGGTGATCGAGCGCGAGGATTTGGACAGCCCATCCTTGAGGCGCGACAGCCAGCCGCGCCGTGCCGCGGGTTCAGGTTCCGGAGCGGGTTCGGCCGGTTTCGCGCTGCGCAATTGCCCGGCCTTGGGGAGACCGGGCTCGACCGGCGGCGGAACAGCCTCCGCCACAACGGGCGCGGGCGGAACTTCAACCGCGGCAGATTCTTCCCGGACCGGCGGCGGAACAGCCTCCTCCACCACAGGCGCAGGCGGCACCTCGGGTGCGGCAGGTTTTTCCCGGACAGGCGGCGGCAGCTCGACCTTGGGCGGCGGAGCGGCAATGTCGTCTTCAACAATCGCCGGTGCCTCGGCAACAGCCGGGGCCTTCTCCTTGACCTTCTTCGGTGGCGGAGGCGGTGGAACTGGCAGCGCCTTTGCCTTCGGTGTCTTCGGTGTCTTCGGCGGCGGAGGCGGCGGCTCTTCCTTGGCGCTCTTCTTTTTTGCCGGCGGTGCCGCCGCTTCGGCCTTGGCCTTTTTCTTGGGCGGCAGTGGAGGTGGTGGAGGCGGCGCAGGTTCTGCCTTGGCTTTCGGTTTTTTGACCGGAGCCTCGGGTTCTGCCTTGGCCTTCTTCGCCGCAGGCTTTGGCGGCGCAGCCTTCGGCACATCGGCCTTCGGCTTGCGGGGCGGTGTTACCGGAGGCGGCAGCACCTCCGCCGGCGTCTCGATCTCGGGCTCGGCAACAGGACTCGAACGGTCATTATCTTCTGCAACCGTTTCCGGTTCGGCGGGCGCGGGAACATCATCGGCAACAGGCTCGGGTTCAGGTTCAGGAACAGGCTCCGGCGCAACGGCCTCCGGCTCTGGCTCCGGCAGCGCCTTCACCTCTTCGGCGGGCGGCGGAGCGGGTTGCTCCGTCTTGCCGATGACCCGGTTGAAGAGTTTCTTGAAGAACCCGCTCACGCTGCGAGTCTCGCCTCGAGATGCGCCTCGCCAAGCCCCGTGACACGCGCCTTCACAATGGCGCCCGGCGTCATCTCCTGTACGAATTTCACCGGTGCGAAATGCTCGGTGCGGCCGGAGCGTTCGGTTTCGATCAGCACCTGGCGCGTCGCGCCGAGTTCACCGTTGAGGAAGCCCGAAAGCCGCGCCTGCCCCGCCGCGCGCAACAGGCGGGCGCGCGCCTTGATCACATGCTTTTCCACCTGCGGCATTTTCGCAGCAGGCGTGCCCTTGCGCGGCGAGAACGGAAACACATGCAGATAGGTGAGGCCGCATTCTTCCACGATGCGGAGCGAGTTCTCAAACATCTCATCCGTCTCTGTCGGGAAGCCTGCGATGATGTCGGCCCCGAACACGATATCGGGCCGGAGCGCCCGCAGGTCATTGCAGAAGGCGATCGAATGTTCGCGCGAATGGCGGCGCTTCATGCGCTTCAAAATCATGTTGTCGCCCGACTGCAGCGAGAGATGAATATGCGGCATCAACCGCGCCTCGCCCGCCATGATCTCGAACAGCTCCGGATCGGCCTCGATCGAATCGATCGAGGAAATGCGAAGGCGCTTCAGATCCGGCACCAGTTTCAGGATGCGCCCCACGAGATTGCCGAGCTTGGGCGCGCCCGGAAGGTCGGCACCCCAGGAGGTGATGTCGACGCCCGACAGCACGATTTCGGAATAGCCGTTGGCGACGAGGCGGCGCACCTGCTCCACCACTTCGCCCGCCGGCACCGAGCGCGAATTGCCGCGCCCGAAGGGAATGATGCAGAAAGTACAGCGGTGATCGCAGCCGTTCTGCACCTGAACGAAGGCGCGTGTGCGGTCGGAAAGACCGTCGATCATGTGAAGGGCCGTCTCGCGCACCGACATGATGTCGTTGACGCGCACGCGTTCCGTATCGTTGACGCCGAAATCGATGGGCTTCCAGCTCTCGGCCTTCATCTTCTCGGCATTGCCGAGAACGAGGTCCACCTCCGCCATGGCGGCGAAGGTTTCAGGCTCTGTCTGTGCCGCGCAGCCCGTCACGATGATACGGGCCAGAGGGTTTTCCTTGCGCGCCCGGCGGATCGCCTGCCTGGCCTGCCGTGTCGCTTCCGCCGTGACGGCGCAGGTGTTGAAGATGATGGCGTTCTCAAGCCCCGCCTGCTCGGCATGGCCGCGCATCACCTCGGACTCATAGGTGTTGAGGCGGCAGCCAAAGGTGATGATTTCCGGCTGGGCCACGGCGCTAGACCGAGAGATGGGCGGGCAGTTCGCCCTCGAATTCATAGGTGACGGGCCCCGTCATCAGGATGTGCCCATCGCTCGCCCGCTGCTCGAGGATCAAGTCGCCGCCCGGCAGCGTGATGCGCGCCTTGGAGCCAAGCATCTTGATGCGGTGGCCCGCCGCGAGAACGGCGCAGGCCGCCGTGCCGCAGGCCTTGGTGAGCCCGGCACCCCGCTCCCACACGCGGATCGTCGCGCGATCGGGCGCATCCACCCGTGCCAGCGTGATGTTGGTGCGTTCCGGAAACAGCGGATGGTGCTCGAGCATCGGCCCCACCTTGGCAAGGTCAACCACGTCAAGCGACTTCACCCAGAAGATGCAATGCGGATTGCCGACATTGACGACGGAGGGCGAATGGATGAGCGGCGCATCGATCGGCCCCACCTGCAATTCGATATGGCGCGTATCGGCAAAGGGCTCGGACAGTGGAATATCCTTCCAGCCGAAGCGGGGCGCGCCCATGTCCACGGTGACGAGCTTTTCCCCGCCCTTCTCGGCCACCAGAAATCCGCCCTTGGTATCGATGGTGGCGCGCGTCACGTGCTTTTCATCGAACAGAAGGTCGGCGATGCAGCGCGAGGCATTGCCGCAGCTTTCCACCTCGAAACCCTCATTGTTCCAGATGCGCATGGTCACATCGGCGGTCTTCGACGGTTCCAGCACGATCAGCTGGTCGCAGCCGATGCCGGTGGCGCGGTCGGCGATGGCGCGGGCCTTCACCTCGTCCATGGCGATGGGGCGCAACCGCGCGTCGAACACGACAAAATCATTGCCGAGTCCGTTCATCTTGCGGAAATGCATGGCCGGGGTCTGCTGCATGGGCCGCATATATGGGGAAAACGCGGCAAAAAGCTAGCCTCCCGGCATTCCCCGCGCATGGCACCCGTTACAAGCTTGCAACTTTGCTTAAGGCCCGCAAATGCCATAAGGAGCGGGAAAACGAAGGCGTGAGGCCCGAGCATGAACAAACCCGAACCACAGCAGACCTTTACCACCGAAGGCATCGGCCAGGCCATGGAGCGGCCGGGAGCGGCCACCCGCTTCTTCATGAAGGTCGTCGCCTGGGCCGAGCGGCTGAACCTCAAATATGCCATCCACGGCAATCCGCCGGTCTATGACAACAGGACTTTCCCATGGTCGGCGGATGTGGAGAAGGCCTTTCCCGTTATCCGCGCCGAGCTTGAACGCGTGCTCACCCGCAAGGCCGACCTGCCCAACTTCCAGGACATATCAACCGACGTGAAGGTGCTCTCCACCGACAACAACTGGAAAACCTTTTTTCTCATGGGCTTCGGCATTCCTTCCGAGCGCAACATCGCGCTCTGCCCCGGGACGTGGGAGGCGGTGAAGAACATTCCCGGCATCAAGACGGCGATGTTCTCGATCTTCGAGCCGGGCAAGCATCTTCCCGCCCATCGCGGGCCCTATAATGGCGTGCTGCGCCTGCATCTGGGCCTGATCGTGCCCAATGAGCCGGACAAGATCGCCATCCGCGTCGATAAACAGATCTGCCACTGGAGCGAAGGCAAGGTGCTGATCTTCGACGACGCCTATGAGCATGAGGCGTGGAACCATTCGGACAAGGTGCGCGTGGTGCTGTTCGTCGATTTCGTGAAGCCGCTGCGCTTCCCCGCCCGTTTCGTGAACTGGTGCCTGATGAATCTGGCGATCTTCACGCCCTTCATTCAGGAGGGCATGGACAACCACAAGGAATGGGAAAAGAAATTCTATGCCCAGGCCGAAGCCTTGAGGAACGCCAAGTGAAGCGCGTCTGGGCGGCGGCCCTCATCGCAATTTTGTTTTCCGGCACGCCCGCGCTGGCCGATGAGAAAAGCGATTTCCAGGCGCTTTATGATACTTTCCATGCGGCCGTTGCAGCCAGGGATGAAAAGGCCCTGCGCGCGGTGTTCGACAGCGATTTCGCCAGCATCGATTTGCAGGACAAGCGCAAGACGGTGGAAGACATCCTGCCGCAGATTCTCGCCTCGCCCAATGGCAGCACGGGACACACCACCGTTCTTTCCGTCACCATCGCGGGCGATATCGCCACCGTCATGCAGCGCTATGACATGACCCAGCAGCAAGTGGCGAGCGACGGCAAGAGCCACACCATCGCACTCCAGGCCCTCTCGCGCGATCTCTGGGAGCGCCACGGCGGCGCGTGGCTCATGCAGGAAACCCGCACCGACGGGCTCGACCTCGCCGTCGATGGCGTCAAGGTCGGCCACAAGGTGCGGCCGTAAAATCCCGGCGCCCGATGATCTGTGAGAGACGAGATGCGCAAGACTCCCCATGGCCGGGCGTGACCAGGCCGCCCGGACTTTTGGAAGCATCGCGCCACGAAAGTCTGCTTCACCGGCTCAAGGCCGGTGATGGAGAGGATTGAAATATGCCGCAGCTGAGCATCACCTTCTTCCTCTCCCTTCTTTATACCATCACGCATCTGGGCTTCCTCGTGCGCGCCATATTGAGGCCGCACCGGGAACCGGCGTCCCGCATCGCCTGGGTGCTGGTGATCATGGCGCTGCCGGTCCTTGGCATCATCGCCTATATCCTGCTGGGCGAAACCGATATTGGCCGCAGCCGCAGGCGGGGCGAAGAGCGCGCCCTGGCGCATCTGCCGCCGCTGGCGGAATGCCCGGGCCTGGCCGAGACCCCTGAAGACATCAGGAAAGGCGTTCGCGCCTTCGACATCGGCCATTCGATCAACGGCCACACGCCGGTCTCCGGGAACAGCGTCGAGCTGATGGCCGATTCCAACTCCGGCATCGCCCGTCTGGTGGAGGATATCGACGCCGCCACCCGGCATGTGCACATCTCCTTCTATATCTGGCTCGCCGACAACAACGGCACCAAGGTCATCGAAGCGGTGAAACGCGCCGCCGCGCGCGGCGTCGCCTGCCGCGTGGTGGCCGACAGCCTGGGCTCCCGCCTGTTGATCCACTCGCCGCATTGGGCCGGCATGGCGCAGGCCGGCGTTCACACCATGGTGGCGCTCAGCATCGGCAATCCCTTCGTGCGCATGTTCAACGGGAGGATCGACCTCCGCAATCACCGCAAGATCGTGGTGATCGACAACCGCCTCACCTATGTCGGCAGCCAGAACTGCGCCGATCCCGAATTCCGCATCAAGGCGAAATTCGCGCCATGGGTCGATATCCTGCTCCGCATCGAAGGCCCGGTGGCGCGGCAGAACCAGCACATCTTCGCCAGCCAGTGGATGGCGGTGAAGCCCCAGGATGATCTGGCCCCGCTGCTGATCGAGCCGCTGCCGGAGAAAGAGCGGGGAAGCGTGCTGGCACAGGCCACCGGCACCGGCCCCACCACCAGGCCCTCGGCCATGCCGGAAATCTTCGCCTCCGTCATCCAGTACGCGCGCCGCGAACTGATCATCACCACGCCCTATCTGATACCCGACGAATTCCTGCTCACCTCCCTCAGCAGCGCCGCGCGGAGCGGCGTGGCGGTGACGCTGATGGTGCCCGCCCGCAACGACAGCCGCCTCGTCGCCGCCGCCAGCAGGAGCTATTATCTGGCGCTGCTCGAGGCGGGCGTCAGCCTGCATGAATTTCACGGCGGGCTTCTGCATGCCAAGACCATGGTGGCCGATGGCGAAATGGCGCTGGTCGGCTCCGCCAATCTCGACCGCCGCAGCTTCGATCTCAATTACGAGAACAATGTGCTCTTCACCGATACATCCGTCGCGCTGGCGGTGCGCCAGCGCCAGCAGGATTATCTGGCCAGATGCACGCCCGTGAGGATGGAAAACGTCAGGAACTGGTCCTATCTCCGCCAGCTCGTCAACAACACCACCGCGATGTTCGGCCCGGTGCTGTAAAGAGAAAGTGGGAGGCTTTGAAGAATGAAACTCATCGAACTCGATGCACGGCGCTGGCGATCAGTTGACGACGTTTGTTCAGCCATTCTGGCTGCGCTAGGCGCTCCTGAATGGCATGGAAAAAATCTCGACGCGCTATGGGAAACGATCACCGAAGCCGTTCCATGCGACCGGGACACTCCTGAAACACTTATAAATGCCGTACAGCCTCCCTTCCAAATCGTGGTGACCGGCTCTGCTGCGGCATCTGGTGAGGTTCAGAAATTCCTTGCCAAGCTTCGGCAATTGTTCACAGAAGCAAATGCCGAGTACAAATCGGAAGCTCCGATGATTGGTTTTGTCATCGCAAATGGCAACAAGGCCGTGAAACAGCATGACGAAAAGAGCATTTGACCAGACCGCGGAAGGTTTGAACGAGGCGCTGGCGGTAGCGCGAGGCGAAATCGCGCCTTTCCGGCTGCAAGCCCCCGCGCAGCTAGACGTGAAAGCAGCCCTCGGCCGCGCAAGAGCCCACCTGAAGGCGAGCACCTGAGGGTCTGCGCCTCCCATTTGACTTCCCCGGCCCTTTCCCCTATGTCCCCGCCATCTCTTGAGGCTTGAACGTCTCGAGGCATCCGCACACATGGGGGTCTGATCCTCCGGGAGGTGCGGCGGCCAGCATCCGGCAGCGCGTCGCGCCCCCGGGTGCGTTCTGCGTTTGGGCAATTGGATTGTGAACGATGTTTGAAACACTGAGCGACCGCCTCTCGGGCATTCTCGACAAGATCACCGGACGCGGTGCCTTGTCCGAAGCCGACGTGGACGAGGCGCTGCGCGAGGTCCGCCGCGCTTTGCTCGAAGCCGATGTGGCGCTGGAAGTGGTGCGCACCTTCACCGAAAAGGTGAGGGCCAAGGCCGTGGGCGCCGAGATCGTGAAATCGATCAAGCCCGGCCAGATGGTGGTGAAGATCGTCCACGACGCGCTCGTCGAAACGCTGGGCGGCTCGGAAGGCTCAAGCCTCAACCTGCGCGCCGCACCCCCTGTGCCCATCCTGATGGTGGGCCTCCAGGGTTCGGGCAAGACCACCTCCACCGCCAAGATCGCAAGGCGCCTGCAGGAGCGCGAAAAGCGCCGCGTGCTGATGGCCTCGCTCGACACCCGCCGTCCCGCAGCGCAAGAACAGTTGGCCATTCTGGGCCAGCAGGTGAAGGTCGACACGCTCGCCATCGTCAAGGGCGAGACGCCGGTTCAAATCGCCAGGCGCGCCATGTCGGAAGCCCGCAAGGGCGGCTATGACGTGGTGATGCTCGACACGGCGGGCCGCCTCCACATCGATGAGGAGCTCCTCGCCGAAGCCGCAGCCGTCCGCGACATCGCCAAGCCCAATGAAACGCTTCTGGTCGCCGATGCGCTGACCGGCCAGGACGCCGTGAACCTTGCCCGCGCCTTTGACGAGAAGATCGGCATCACCGGCATCGTCTTGACCCGCATCGACGGCGATGGCCGTGGCGGCGCCGCGCTCTCCATGCGCGCCGTCACCGGCAAGCCCATCAAGCTGATGGGCACGGGCGAAAAGCTCGACGGGCTTGAGGATTTCCACCCCGAGCGCATCGCCGGCCGCATCCTCGGCATGGGCGACGTCGTTTCGCTGGTCGAAAAGGCCGCGCTCGAGATCGACCACGAGAAGGCGAAGAAAATCGCCGAGCGCATGAAGAAGGGCGCTTTCGATCTGGAAGATCTCGCCGATCAGCTGAAGCAGTTGCAGAAGCTCGGCGGCATGGGCGGCGTCATGAAGCTCCTGCCCGGCATGGGCAAGGTGAAGAAGCAGATGGAAGGCATGGACCTCGACAACAAGGTTCTGAAACGCCAGATGGCCATCATCGGCTCGATGACGCCCTATGAGCGCCGCAACCCGAAGCTGATGGACGGCAAGCGTAAGAAGCGCGTCGCCGCCGGTTCCGGCACTAAGGTGGAAGAAATCAACCGCCTGCTCAAGATGCACCTGCAGATGGCGGCGATGATGAAGCAGATGGGCCAGGGCAAGGGCCTGTTCGGCAAGATGATGGGCGGCTCCAAGGCCCCCGATGCGGCGGAGCTCGAGCGCATGCAGGAAGAGCTCTCGAAGCTCGATCCCAACGCGCTCCCCGCCGATCTCAAAGACATGATGAAGGGCGGCAGCCTGCCCCAGATGCCGGCGGGATTGCCGGGGCTGGGCGGCGGCAAGCTTCCGGGCTTGGGCGGTCTGCCGGGCCTCGGCGGCGGCGCCTTCAAGGGATTGCCGGGCCTTCCCGGCAAGAAGAAGTGAAACCAAGAATTATCAGCATACGGATCAAAAGGAGTAAGACATGGCCGTAAAGATGCGTCTCGCCCGTGCGGGCAGCAAGAAGCGCCCCTATTATCACATCGTGATTGCCGATGCGGCGAGCCCGCGCGATGGCAAGTTCATTGACGTGATCGGCGCCTTCAACCCGATGCTGGCGAAGGACAGCGCCGACCGCGTGAAGCTTGATGCCGAGAAGGCCCAGGCCTGGCTCAAGAAGGGCGCGCAGGCGACCGACCGCGTGCTGCGCTTCCTCGACAAGGCCGGCCTTGCCAAGCGCGAGGCGCGCAACAACCCGCAGAAGGCACTGCCCGGCAAGAAGCGCCAAGAGCGCGAGAAGGCCGCTGCTGCCGCCGCCGAAAAGGCCGCAGGCTGATCTTCTTCCTTCCCCCTCGTGGGGGAAGGAGGAATGTAAATGGCAGACCTCATTCTCGTCGGCGTCATCACGGCGGCGCATGGCATCCGGGGCGAGGTGAAGCTCAGAAGCTTCACCGCCGATCCGGAGGCCTTGCCGTCCTATAATCCCTTGCAGACGGCTGGGGGCAAGGCGCTCGAGGTCAGCCGCATGCGGGCCCAGAAGGATGGCTTCATCGCCAGCCTGAAAGGTGTGAATGACCGCAACGCGGCGGAAGCGCTGAGAGGAACGGAACTCTTCGTGCCCCGGAAGCGCCTGCCCGCACCCGATGACGATGAGCTTTACGTGGCCGACCTGATCGGCCTCACCGTGAAGCTGAAGGGTGGCAGCGTGCTTGGCGAGGTCGTGGGCTTTCCCAACTATGGCGCCAGCGATCTGCTGGACGTCAAGGTTCAAGGCCGCAAGGACAGCGTGCTGATCCCCTATGCCGATCCCTTCGTGCTGGAGACGGACCTTGAGGCCCGCACCATCACGGTCGATCTGCCGGAGGATTATCTCTCTGACGGCAAGGGCGAGCGCGACGCATGAGCTTCGCGGCCACCATCCTGACCCTCTTCCCGGACATGTTTCCGGGGCCGCTCGGCCTGTCGCTGGCAGGGCGCGCGCTGGAAAAGGGTGTGTGGTCGCTGGATGTGCATGACATCCGCAACGCCGCCACCGATCGACACCGCACGGTGGATGATCATCCGGCAGGGGGCGGTGCTGGCATGGTGCTGAAGCCCGATGTACTGGCCTCGGCCATCGACGCAGCGCCCCATCAGGGCCCCAGGCTTCTGATGAGCCCGCGCGGTGAGCCCTTGACCCAGGCACTGGTGCGGGAACTGGCCTCGGGGCCGGGCTGTCTCATCGTCTGCGGCCGCTTCGAGGGCGTGGACGAGCGGGTGATCGAGAAACGCGGCCTCCGCGAGGTCTCGGTTGGTGACTATGTGCTCTCGGGCGGAGAACCCGCCGCTCTGGTGCTGCTCGATGCGGTGATCCGGCTTCTGCCCGGCGTCATGGGCAGGGCGGAGAGCGGGACGGAGGAAAGTTTCGAGGACGGGCTTCTGGAACACCCCCAGTTCACCAAGCCCAACCTCTGGGAAGGCCTTGAAATCCCGGAGATTCTCCTCTCCGGCGACCACAAGGCCATCGCCCGCTGGAAGCGTGAACGGCGGGAGGAACTGACGAAGGCGCGGCGGCCCGATCTCTGGGCCGCCCGGAAAGACCAAAAGATTTGATTTTTGAATCGGTTGCGGGTAAGAGCCCGCAACCCCAAGAGGATAGAGAATTATGGATATCATTGCTCAGCTCGAGAAAGAGCAGGCTGCAGTTGTGGCCGCCCAGCGCGCCGTGCCGGACTTCGGCCCCGGCGACACCGTGATCGTCAATGTGAAGGTGAAGGAAGGCGAGCGCACCCGCGTGCAGGCCTATGAAGGCGTCTGCATCGCCCGCTCCGGCGGCGGCCTGAACGAGAATTTCACCGTGCGCAAGATGAGCTATGGCGAAGGCGTGGAGCGCGTGTTCCCCGTCTATTCGCCGCTGATCGACTCGATCAAGGTCGTGCGCCACGGCAAGGTGCGCCGCGCCAAGCTTTATTATCTCCGTGGCCGCACCGGCAAGTCGGCGCGCATCGCCGAGAAGCAGAAGGCTTTCGGCCTCAATACCGCGCCCAAGGAAGAAGCCAAGGAAGCCTGATCTTCCGTTCACGGATGGTTTTTTGAAGGGCCGGAGCGATCCGGCCCTTTTGCTTTGCCGCCGGTTTCTTGACCTTCGCCCGAAACCCTCCATAAGCTGAAGCGTGTGAGTTGATTTGGAGCGTGATGTGGCAAGCCCCGGCAAACAGGCAAAGACAGGCGCGATCCGTTCCGCGCCCGCCGCCTTTGCGCTGATCTTCGGGCTGCTCGCCATCCTGCTGGCGGGGGCGGGACTGCTCCTGTGGAACGGCTATGCGGGCGCGCGCGAGGCCGGAAAGCTGAAAGCCGCCGCCGCGGCCCAGATCGTGTCGACCAACATGGAGTGGCTGGGGGGG
>Ga0209023_10000717_pt1 | contig 48146 bp, 37 predicted proteins | sample LakOneMetagenome_FD_187468 | JGI IMG/M metagenome (GOLD analysis project Ga0209023, IMG submission 187468) | Freshwater and sediment microbial communities from Lake Erie, Canada (SPAdes) (version 2) | ecosystem: Environmental > Aquatic > Freshwater > Lentic | place: Lake Erie, Canada... | reverse complement strand
CCATAAAAACATTGTTATGAAAGTTATTAATCAAAACATCAGCCTGGCTATTCACAACCTTATTGCAGTTTTGGATGATGCAAAAAAAGGCTATTTACATGCTTCGGAAAAAATCAAGGACAGTGTATTATCACTGCTGATGGAACGCTTCGGTTACCAGCGTGGCAGATATAGCAGTGAGTTAAGAACACTGGTTAACAGCATGGGAACAGAGTGCCCCGTTGACCAGTTTACTTTAAGCCTGTTGCAGCGTACCTGGATGGATTTGAGAACAACATTTAAATCTGGCAAAAAAGAGCAGGTAATTGATGCCTGCATCAGGGCAGAAGAAACCGCTTTGCAAAATTACCATAATGCCATAGACCAGGTTGAGGATAACTATGAGGTTAGGGCAATATTACAACAACAGGCCAACGGCATCAGAACTGTGTTGAGTACTATTAAGGAATATACCGGAAAAAACGGAAGCTGATCAATGATTTTATAAGCTATAAACATGACGCTGACAATGGAAGATATCACAGATGCATTGAAAAGAAAGCTGGAAGGCCTGGTATCCTATTTATGCCAGGTAACCAAAGGTTTTGAAAATATTGCAGTGGATATTGAATGCAGAAATCTTAAAACAGCGATGCTGGCTTTATCTGTAGAGGCTCATCAGTATGCAAAAGAAATAAGAAATCAGCTGGAAGAACTGAACATTACTATTCCCCTGGTTACAACAGACTTGCTTTGGAAGAAAATAGAGTCGGATGTGCATGAGCAGGCGGCATTTTCGAAGGGAGGAGAAATTGCGGCACTTTGCAATACCTGTGAAACTTATTTCAACTGGTATTATGAAGAGTTGTTGACGGAGAACCTGCCCCTAAAGAATTTTAAAGATATTATTATCTACCAACTATACGCAACCAGGTTCTCTTTTATGAAGATCAGGTTGTTGAACAGGCTCAGGTTTAATAATGCAGATACAAACTAATGATTTGAAAAACAATTGATAACCTTAAATATAATACCATGTCAGTAAATCTTATCAAAACCATACAGGAGAATACCGGCTTTCCGCCATTACAAAAGATAGACCCCAACACCCAGCAGCCTGTTACCGGTAAAGATGAAATAAACAAATTCAGCCAGGCAGCCATACCGGCTGTACTTGCAGGCCTGTACAAATATGCACAAAGCGATGAAGGTGCTGCCGCCATTTTACAGGCAGATGCAGATACAAATTGGGTAAGCCTGATCTTTAATGATAACAGTAAAGAGGCTGTGCAAAAAATTACTGCATACGCACAGTTATATAACACGGATCCGTTGGCTACCATGAATACAATTGCCCATGAAGCAGTAAAAGCGGTAAAAGAAAACCTGGCTACCGGTAGCGGTCTCAGGGAGGTAAAAATATTTTTCAGTAACCAGCGAAATACTATTTTATTGTATTTGCCTGCCGAATTAAAGATGGGCGAATTGCTGCACGACAACACACTGGATGATAACACCAATAAAATGGAAGGCCCCATTTCCAGCCTGGTACAAAGCATTGGTGCAGCGTTTTCAAACCCGGTTACGGGTGATGATTTAAAGGATAAATAAAGATCCGGCCCATATTATTTCATTCAGCATATTCATACAAAATGATTTTACCCGAAGTAAAGAACACCACTGTGACTTTATCTTACCTGATAGACCAATCAGTGCTTGGCAACAGAAAAATGCAGGAGCAGCTTTACCTGAAATTTGCCACGCCCATGTTCTATGTATGTTTGCGTTATGTAAAGCATGCGCAGGATGCCGAAGATATACTACAGGAAGGCTTTATCAAGGTATTTAAAAACCTGTCGAACTTTAAAAACGAAGGCTCGTTTGAAGGCTGGGTAAGAACTACGATGATAAGAACAGCTCTATCCTATTTAAGAGATCATAAAAAACATACAAAACACCAGGAGCCGGACGATACTATCAAAGACCGTAAAAGCAACGTCTTCGACCGGCTTCAGGAAAAAGACATCCTGCATCATATAACCCGGCTACCCGAGGGTTGTAAAAATATTTTTATACTACATGCCATAGAAGGTTATAACCACCGCGAAATTGCCGGTATACTTGGATGCAGTGAAGGCACCTGCAAATCGCAGTTTTACCGGTCGAGGGGCCGGTTACAACAAATGCTGGCTCAAAGTCTGTGATTTTATCTGCATTTCTCTCTTTTTACCGAAGCTTATTTGCGTTAAATACCATTTTAACTGCCTCAATTGTCATTTCATCGAATTAATTGATAAACACCTGCCAAACCTGATAATTTAGCATTTGTAAAGAAGGTAAAAATGACGAATCTTATTCCAGGCAATTTCAGTGACACACAGCTGATTCAGGATTCAATAAAAGGCTGTCGTAAGATGCAGGAGGTTTTGTACAGCAGGTTTGCAGCAAAGATGTACCAGGTTTGCTTGCGCTACACCTGCAATAATGCAGAAGATGCTAAAGACATTTTACAGGATGGTTTTGTAAAGGTTTTTAAAAACCTGCATAAATTCAGGAACGATGGTTCCTTTGAAGGTTGGATAAGAACCATCATAACCCGTACGGCCTTAAGCCAGGTAAAGGAAAAGAATAAAAAGATAACCAGCTATAATACAGAGCTGCTGCATGCTGTAAAAGATACTGATCTTTCTGTTACAGACAGGCTTGCAGAAAAAGACATCATCAGTATAGTAAAGAAATTACCTCCGGGATACCAGCAGATATTTATGCTGTATGTGGTGGAAGGCTACAATCACCGTGAGATTGCAGTAATGCTCAATTGCAGTGAAGGGACCAGTAAATCGCAGCTATACAGGTCTAAAACAAGATTACAGGAGATATTAAGGAAAACCGCATAAATAATCAACAAGATCATTTCCCCGGAATAAAACCCAACCAGTAAAACCAGGCATATGCCTGGTTTTTGCTTTGTATCATAGGCAAATAAAAAGGAGTAAGTTTAAAAACTTACTCCTGTATTCATTACTGTGAATTTAGTTTGTGGGCTTACTCTTCATCATCAAAACTCATCGCTTCTTTGGTGGTCATCAACAGTTCGTATTCTTCTTTGCTTCCTACGATCATGTTTTCAAACTCACGCAAGCCAGTTCCTGCAGGTATATGATGACCTGTAATAACATTCTCTTTCAGGCCAAGCATTTCATCTGTTTTACCTTGTATGGCAGCAGAAGAAAGTACTTTGGTTGTTTCCTGGAACGAAGCTGCAGATATCCAACTATGTGTACCCAGCGATGCTTTGGTAATACCCAGCAACAACGGTGAAGATGTTGCAGGCTGTGCATCACGGAACTCAACCAGTTTCTTATCAGCTCTTCTTAACACAGAGTTCTCTTCACGCACTTCACGCAAAGTTACTATCTGGCCCGATTTCAGTTTAGTACTTTCGCCGGCATCAGTTACAACTTTCTTATCGTAGATGTAATCATTTTCCGTGTTAAAGTCTAAACGATCTTCTGTATCTCCCTCCAGGAATTTAGTATCACCGGCATCTTCGATCCTGATCTTACGCATCATCTGCCTTACAATAACTTCTACGTGCTTATCATTGATCTTCACACCCTGTAAACGGTAAACTTCCTGTATTTCGTTCACCACATATTCCTGAACAGCAAATGGTCCTTTAATGGCTAAGATATCGATAGGAGCAGTTTGTCCATCACTTAATGCAGCGCCGGCTTTCACAAAGTCACCATCCTGTACCAGGATCTGGCGGCTCAATGGAACCAGGTATTTTTTAACCACACCATCTTTCGCTTCTACAATGATCTCCCTGTTACCACGCTTAATGGCTCCAAAAGCAACCACACCATCAATTTCACAAACCACCGCAGGGTTACTTGGGTTACGTGCCTCAAACAATTCTGTTACACGAGGCAGACCACCCGTAATATCCTTCAGTTTACTTAATACCCTTGGAATTTTCACTAAAACCTGTCCGCTACGGATATCATCTCCTTCTTCAATAACAATATGAGAACCTACCGGTAAATTGTAAGTTTTCTTTTCTTTTCCTTCAACAATGATAGAAGGTAATTTGGTTTTATCTTTTGTTTCAATAACCACTTTTTCACGGTGACCGGTTTGTTCATCCGCTTCATCACGGTAAGTAACCCCTTCAATCAAACTTTCAAAAGTTACACGTCCGTTTACTTCAGCAACAATTACGTTGTTGAACGGATCCCATGTACAAATGATATCGCCTTTTGAAACTTTCTGTCCGTCTTTAACATTCAGAATGGCACCATAAGGAATGTGAACTGTATTCAGCAAACGATCGCTCTTCACATCAATATTCCTGATCTCGCCGGTACGGCCAATAACCACGTTGATCTTTTTACCCTGTGCATCTTCTGTATGTACAGTGCGTAATCCGTCGAACTGTAAAGTACCATCAAACTTGGCAGACAAAGTAGATTCAACTGACGCGGAACCCGCAACACCACCCACGTGGAATGTACGCAGGGTAAGCTGTGTACCCGGCTCACCAATTGATTGAGCTGCAATAATACCTACTGCATCACCACGTTGTGCGATCATGCCACTTGCCAGGTTTTTACCATAACACTTCACACAAACACCACGCTTGCTTTCGCAGGTTAAAACTGAACGGATTTCAACGGTATCAATTCCGCTTTCATCAATTTTCCTGGCCATTTCAGCACTGATTTCTTCACCTGCACTGATTAGTAATTCCTCCGTTACCGGGTGGAATACATCATGCAGACTCATACGGCCTTCTATCCTGTCGCTTAATGCTTCAATAATATCTTCGTTATCTTTTAATGCAGATGTTGCAATACCACGCAGGGTTCCGCAATCTTCTTCATTAATAACCACGTCCTGAGAAACGTCAACCAGCCTACGTGTTAAGTAACCGGCATCCGCTGTTTTCAAAGCCGTATCCGCAAGACCCTTACGGGCACCGTGGGTAGAGATAAAGTATTCCAATACACTCAAACCATCTTTAAAGTTTGCAAGGATCGGGTTCTCAATAATTTCAGATCCTGATGAACCTGATTTACGTGGCTTAGCCATCAATCCCCTTAAACCTGCAAGCTGCTTGATCTGCTGCTTACTACCACGGGCTCCACTATCCAACATCATATACACAGAGTTGAAACCTTGTTTGTTGGCAGCCAACTCCTGTATTAATGTTTCTGTTACTTTGGTATCCACACGGCTCCAGATATCGATGATCTGGTTGTAACGCTCGTTATTGGTGATTAAACCCATGTTGTAATTGTCCCACACTTCAGCAACTTCGCCTTGTGCGTTCTCAACCAACATTGCTTTAATTTCCGGAATGATCAGGTCATTTATGTTGAACGATAATCCACCACGGAACGCCATACGGTATCCTAGTGTTTTAATATCATCCAAAAATTTAGCCGTGATAGGAACACTGGTCCATTTAATGATATCACCAATGATCTCACGCAATGCTTTCTTGGTTAATAAAGCATTAATGAAACCAACCGTTTTTGGAACGTGCTGATTAAAGATCACACGGCCTACAGTGGTATCAATTAATTTATTGGTTAATGTACCATCTGAGTTACGTACATCTGCCTTTACTTTAATGTTGGCATGCAGGTCAATCACTTTTTCATTGTAAGCAATGATCACTTCTTCTGCAGAATAGAATGATTTTCCTTCACCTTTTACTTTTTCTTCTGGTGTAGATTTTTTACCCTTGGTGATATAGTACAGACCAAGTACCATGTCCTGTGAAGGAAGGGTGATTGGCGTACCATTCTGCGGGTTCAAAATATTGTGAGAAGAAAGCATCAGTAACTGGGCTTCCAAAATTGCAGCACTGCTCAAAGGCACGTGAACCGCCATCTGGTCACCATCAAAATCCGCGTTGAAGGCCGTAGTTACCAACGGGTGCAATTGAATCGCTTTACCTTCGATCAGTTTTGGCTGGAAAGCCTGGATTGACAAACGGTGAAGCGTTGGAGCCCTGTTCAACATAACCGGGTGTCCTTTCAAAATATTTTCTAAGATATCCCAGATGATCGCCTCTTTCTTATCAACAAGTTTGCGGGCCGATTTTACTGTTTTAACGATACCTCTTTCGATCAGTTTGCGAATAATAAACGGCTTAAATAATTCTGCCGCCATATCTTTTGGTAAACCACACTCGTGCATTTTCAACTCAGGACCTACCACGATAACCGAACGACCAGAATAGTCAACACGTTTACCCAATAAGTTCTGACGGAAACGACCTTGTTTACCTTTCAATACATCACTCAATGATTTCAATGCACGTCCGCCTTCTGCTTTTACGGCATTCGATTTACGGCTGTTATCAAACAGTGAATCTATCGCCTCCTGCAGCATACGTTTTTCGTTACGCAGAATTACTTCAGGAGCTTTAATTTCCAATAATCTTTTTAAACGGTTGTTACGAATGATAACACGACGATACAGATCATTCAGATCACTCGATGCAAAACGGCCTCCATCCAAAGGAACAAGCGGGCGCAGTTCTGGTGGAATAACAGGAATGTATTGCATAACCATCCACTCAGGACGGTTGTTGATACGTGTGTTAGCATCACGGAAGCTTTCAACAACACTCAATCTTTTTAAAGCATCAGCTTTACGTTGTTGAGATGTTTCGTTAGCAGCAGCATTACGCAGATCAAAACTCAACTGATCAAGATCGATGCGCTGAAGCATATCATGCACAGCTTCTGCACCCATCTTAGCAACAAATTTGTTTGGATCCTCATCTGGTAAATGCTGGTTATCTTTTGGCAGTGTATCTAAGATATCCAGGTATTCTTCTTCAGTTAACAGATCACCGTAGTTCTGTCCTTTATCTGCACGGATACCGGATTGAATTACCACATAGCGTTCGTAGTAAACAATGCTCTCTAATTTCTTAGAGCTCATACCCAACAGGTAACCAATTTTGTTTGGTAAAGATTTAAAATACCAAATATGAACAACAGGCACAACTAATTTGATGTGTCCCATTCTTTCACGACGTACTTTTTTCTCTGTTACTTCCACACCGCAACGGTCGCACACAATACCCTTGTAACGGATACGCTTGTATTTACCGCAGGCACATTCGTAATCCTTTACCGGCCCAAATATCCTTTCGCAAAACAAACCATCACGTTCAGGTTTGTAAGTACGGTAGTTAATGGTTTCCGGCTTTAAAACTTCACCATAGCTTTTTTCCAAAATGCTGTCTGGAGAAGCCAAACCAATTGTGATTTGAGAAAATGTTGGCCTTGGACGGTTTTCTTTTTTGAATGCCATGTTATAATTAAAAATTAAAAATTAAAAATTAAAAAATGATTGAGTTCAGCAGGCTGTCTTTTTGACTTTTGCCTTTTTACTATTTACTTATCAATCAAATTTTAGATCAAGTCCCAATCCTCTTAATTCATGAACCAATACATTGAATGATTCAGGAATACCGGCTCTTGGAATGTTATCACCTTTCACAATTGCTTCGTATGTTTTAGCCCTTCCGATGATGTCATCCGATTTAAGCGTCAACAACTCCTGCAAAATGTTAGATGCGCCATAAGCTTCCAGTGCCCAAACCTCCATCTCACCAAACCTCTGACCACCAAACTGAGCTTTACCACCCAGCGGTTGTTGTGTAATAAGTGAGTATGGCCCGATTGAACGTGCATGCATTTTATCATCCACCATGTGGTGAAGCTTAATTACATAAATGATACCCACGGTTGCTTTCTGATCAAAGCGGTCACCGGTTTCACCATCATATAAATAAGTGTGACCAAATTTAGGTAAGCCTGCAGCAGTGATCTGTTCGTCAATTTCCTCAACACTTGCACCATCAAAGATTGGTGTTGCAAAGCGCATTCCCAGTTTTTCACCAGCCCAGCCAAGTACAGTTTCATAGATCTGTCCAAGGTTCATACGACTAGGTACACCCAATGGATTCAACACGATATCAACCGGTGTTCCATCTTCCAGGAACGGCATATCTTCCTGGCGAACGATCTTGGCAACAATACCTTTGTTACCATGGCGACCCGCCATCTTATCACCCACTTTCAACTTACGTTTGATAGCCATGTAAACTTTTGCAAGTTTCAATACACCGGCTGGTAATTCATCACCAATAGAGATGTTGAACTTCTCACGTTTGTATCTTCCTAACTCTTCGTTGAATTTGATGTTGTAATTGTGCAACAATACGTTGATCAACTGGTCAACTGTTTCATCTCCACTCCATCCTAATGGATTTACGTTTTGATAGTCGATGTTAGCCAAATTCTTCGCATTGAATTTTGCACCTTTACCTATCAGCACTTCACCAAAGTTATTGCTAACACCTGCACTGCTCTTATCTTTCAACAAGGTTTGCAGTTTGTTTATCAACAACTCAAGCAAATCAGCCTCGTTCTTTTCGTGCACTTTCTCAATCTTGTCCATCTGTGCTTTTTCACGAACCTTGGCGTTCTTATCTTTCTTGGCACGTTGGAATAATTTCTTGTCAATGATAACACCTTCAGTTCCGCTTGATGCTTTTAAAGAAGCATCTTTTGCATCACCGGCTTTATCACCAAAGATGGCACGTAATAATTTCTCTTCTGGTGTAGGATCGCTTTCACCTTTTGGAGTTATTTTACCGATAATAATATCGCCTTCTTTTACATGAGCACCAATACGGATGATACCGTTCTGATCCAGGTCTTTGGTAGCTTCCTCACTTACGTTCGGAATATCTGGCGTCAGCTCTTCTTCACCCAATTTAGTATCACGTACTTCAATTTCGTATTCAGAAATATGAAGAGAAGTAAACAGATCTTCTTTAACCACTTTTTCACTGATCACGATCGCATCCTCGAAGTTGTAACCCTTCCATGGCATGAAGGCCACTTTCATGTTACGACCCAGTGCAATTTCACCACCTTTAGTTGCATAACCTTCAGTCAAGAAATCGCCTTCGCTAACTTTCTGTCCTTTAACAACCGCAGGGCGCAGGTTAATACATGTTTCCTGGTTGGTACGAACGAACTTGGTTAATTTATAAACGATCAGGTCTTCATCAAAGCTTACCAATTGCTGTGTTTCGTTACGCTTGTAACGTACATGAATTTCGTTTGCATCTACATATTCTACCACACCATCACCATCTGCGTGAATCTGGATCCTTGCATCACGGGCAGCCTTAGCCTCTAAACCAGTACCAACAATAGGCACTTCAGGTTTAATAAGCGGCACAGCCTGACGTTGCATGTTCGATCCCATCAGCGCACGGTTAGCATCATCATGCTCTAAGAACGGAATCAGTGATGCACTTAAACCAACGATCTGGTTTGGCGCCACATCCATGTATTCCACTTCTGTTTTATCAAGGATCGGGAAATCACCTGTCTGACGTGATTTAATTCTATCGTCAACAAAGTTTCCTTTCGCATCCATTTCAATATTTGCCTGTGCAATCTTCGCTGTATCTTCTTCTTCAGCACTCAGGAACGTGATCTTCTTCATATCCGCTCTACCATCAGTTACTTTATGGTAAGGAGTTTCAATAAAGCCCATGTCATTGATCTTGGCATGCACACAAAGTGTAGATATCAAACCAATGTTTGGCCCTTCCGGAGTTTCGATAGTACATAAACGGCCATAATGAGAGTAGTGAACGTCACGAACCTCAAAACCAGCACGCTCACGACTTAAACCACCGGGTCCGAGTGCGGAGATACGACGCTTATGCGTTATCTCACTTAAAGGATTGGTTTGATCTAAGAACTGGGATAACTGCGATGTACCAAAGAATGAATTGATAACAGAAGACAGTGTTCTGGCGTTGATCAGGTCAACAGGAGTGAACACCTCGTTATCACGTACGTTCATTCTTTCACGGATGGTACGGGCCATACGGGCCAGACCAACACCAAACTGAGCATACAATTGCTCACCCACGGTACGTACACGACGATTGCTTAAGTGATCAATATCATCAACCTCAGATTTACCATTGGTTAATAACACCAATGTTTTAATGATGGCAATAATATCGTCTTTTGTTAATACTTTTTTAGTGATCGGGAAATCAAGGCCCAGGCGGCGGTTAATTTTGTAGCGGCCTACTTCACCCAGGTCATAACGCTTATCACTGAAGAATAATTTATCAATAATACCACGTGCAGTTTCATCATCAGGGGCATCAGCTCCACGCAATTGCTTGTAGATATGCTGAACCGCTTCCAACTCACTGTTAGAGGTATCTTTATTTAATGTATTGTAGATGATAGCGTAATCACCACTCACTTCTTCTTTCTGAATGAACACGCTCTTCACTTCCATTTCGATGATCATCATAATATTTGATTCATCTAAAACGGTATCCCTTTCCAGGATGATCTCGTTTCTTTCGATAGAAACAACCTCACCGGTATCTTCATCCACAAAATCTTCAACCCAGGTACGCAATACACGTGCGGCAAGGCGCTTGCCAATGCATTTTTCCAGGCTTTTCTTATCAGCTTTAACTTCATCAGCCATTCCGAATAATTCCAGGATGTCCTTATCTGTTTCAAAGCCTATGGAACGTAACAACGTTGTTACCGGGAATTTTTTCTTACGATCGATGTAAGCAAACATCACGTTGTTGATGTCAGTTGCAAACTCCATCCAGGCGCCTTTGAAAGGTATAACCCTTGCAGAGTAGATCTTGGTGCCGTTCGGGTGAACCGATTGGCCAAAGAATACACCAGGTGAACGATGTAACTGGCTGACAACAACCCTTTCAGCACCATTGATAACGAAAGTACCACGTGGGGTCATGTAAGGGATATTACCCAAAAACACGTCCTGAACTATGGTCTGGAAATCAACGTGCTCTTCGTCATTACAACTAAGGCGCAGTTTTGCTTTTAAAGGAACGGCATAAGTCAATCCCCTTTCAATACACTCTTCAATAGTGTAGCGTGGCGGATCAACGAAATAGTCCAAAAATTCCAGCACAAATATGTTACGGGTATCGGTGATCGGAAAGTTTTCCTTGAATACACGGAACAAGCCCTCCACATTACGTTTGTCGGGAGTGGTTTGTAACTGAAAAAAGTCTTTAAATGATTGGATCTGGATACCCAGCAAATCAGGAGTTTCTGCTAGAAATTCAACTTTACCGAAATTGAAACGTTTAGCAGGGTTTGTTTTTGTTGCAGACATATTGTAATTAAAACGTTTTAATGTGCAGAAGACCCTCTATTTTAGTGCATTGTAACAACTTGGGCCACTAACCCTAAATTAAAGGAGGGCAAAGTTACGGATTATTTTCCTATTTATTGATTACGATATACGATTTTTTGAGGAATTGGAAGGGTTTTTGTGGATAAAGTGGATTTTTAGGCTTTTTCTGTCTTTTCCGGTCAAAATCAGCCGGCTTTTCCCAAAAATAAAGAAGCCGGGACTAAATCCCGGCTCTTAAGTCTATTTAAAGGAATCAATTAAGCTATCTCAACTTCAGCACCTGCTTCAACTAATTTAGCTTTAATTTCTTCTGCAGTTGCTTTATCAGCACCTTCTTTAACTGGTTTTGGAGCGCCATCAACTAAGTCTTTAGCTTCTTTCAGTCCCAATCCGGTTAATTCTTTAACGATCTTAACGATCGCTAATTTGTTTGCACCAGCATTTTTCAGAATAACATCAAAAGATGTTTTCTCTTCAGCAGCAGCCGGGCCATCGCCACCTGCGCTTACTACAACTGCAGCAGCAGCTGGTTCAATACCATACTCTGATTTTAAGAATTCTGCTAATTCCTGTACTTCTTTTACTGTTAAGCCTACTAGGCTTTCAGCTAATGATTTTACGTCTGCCATAATGTTTGTTTTTTTTCCGGCTTCACACCCTTAAAGGATCCGTCGGAGAGTTTTAAAAAAATTGTTGTTTTATCAATGAGTTGACTTTGCTATTAACTGATCAACTTATTTTACTTTTTTACAAGCTTCGTAAATACTAAGCCTGTGGTGTTTCTTCAGCTTCAGCGGCCGGAGCTTCCGGTGTTGCTTCTGCTGCAGGAGTTTCAGCAACTGGAGCTTCAGCAACCGGTGCTGCTTCAACTGCCGGTGCTTCTGCAACTGGTGCAGCAGCTTCTTCAACTGGCTTTGCTGCATCTTTGTTTTGTAAAGCGCCCAATACACGTTGTATTGGTGATTGCAACAATCCGATCACTTCACCAATCAGTTCATTCTTGGTCTTGATCTGAGTTAATGCTTTCAACTGATCGTTACCAACAAATATATCTCCATTAATGAAAGCAGCTTTCAGTAAAGGTTTTTCGTTATTATTTTCTTTACGGAAACTGCTGATGATCATGGCTGGCTCTTTCGGATTTTCGCTGAACATCAAGGCTGTTACCTGGTGCAGAGAATCAAAAACGCCGCTGTATTTTTCAGCATCAATACTTTCCAAAGCCTTGCGGATAAGTGTGTTCTTAGCCACTTTCATTTCTACCTGCTTATTAAAGCAATGGCTGCGCAATTTGCCAACCTGTGCTACAGTTAAGCTTTCTGTATCAGTTATATAGAAGTTGTTGTACTGGGCAAATTTGCCTTTCAGCACCTCAATCACTTCATTTTTTTCCTGTTTTGTCATTTTACTTATTTTTTAAATCCCTGGTACTTTACTCAGTATTGCAGGATTAGTTTTGAACAGATTTTGTGTCAACCATAATACCGGGGCTCATGGTGCTGGCCATACTAACACCTCTCAGGTAAGTTCCTTTAGATGAAGATGGTTTTAATTTAACTACAGCATTAATAAGTTCCTGGCTGTTTTCAGCAATTTTTTCAGGAGCAAAACTTACCCTTCCAATAGATGCGTGGATAATACCCACTTTATCTACTTTAAAAGCAATTTTACCACCTTTTAAATCAGTGATAGCACCGGCTACATCGTTGGTAACGGTACCTGTTTTAGGATTCGGCATCAGGTTACGTGGACCTAATACTTTACCCAGTTTACCAATCTTCGGCATCACCGATGGAGTGGCTACGATAACATCAATATCTGTCCAACCGCCTTCGATCTTGGTAATGAATTCATCAAGGCCAACATGATCAGCACCGGCTGCTTTAGCTTCGGCTTCTTTATCTGGCGTACATAAAACCAATACACGTTTTGTTTTACCGGTTCCATGAGGTAATGATACCGTACCACGGATGGCCTGATCAGCTTTCTTAGGATCTACTCCTAATTTGATATGCAGATCAACAGAACTATCGAATTTTGTTGTGTTTATTTCTTTAACTAAGGCTGAAGCTTCCTTTAAGGAATAAGCTTTATTAATGTCAACCTTAGTATTTGCTACTTTTCTTTTTTTCGTAATCATTTTTTACAAATTTTAGGTTGATTATTAATTATCCCAAGGTGCGGTTCCTTCTACTGTTAAACCCATGCTGCGTGCAGTACCGGCTACCATTTTCATGGCGCTGTTGATGGTAAAAGCATTCAGATCTTCCATTTTGTCTTTGGCTATCTCTTCTACCTGAGCCCAGGTAACTTTTCCAACCTTAACACGGTTTGGTTCTTTACTGCCGCTGGTAATTTTTGCTGCATCCATTAACTGTACAGCTGCGGGTGGGGTTTTAATGATAAAGTCGAAAGACTTATCAGCATAAACGGTAATTAATACGGGAAGTACTTTACCTTGTTTATCCTGGGTTCTGCCATTAAAAGCTTTACAGAACTCCATGATGTTGATACCTTTAGAACCTAAGGCAGGTCCTATTGGCGGTGCAGGATTGGCTTGCCCTCCTTTACACTGGAGTTTGACATAGCCTGTGATCTCTTTTGCCATTTTTTTACTTTTTTTGGTGATAACGTCCGGGCATTTACCAGGACTCCCAATACAATAATATTCCTTTAAGAACTATTTTGGGACGGCAAAGGTAGGTGTTTATTTTAGATTTTGGCGTGTAGATTTCGGATTTTTTTGAGCTTTTATCATGTCATTGAAATCCACAGGTTTAGGTACTTTTAACATCCTTATTTCACTCTTTTCAAATCCAAATCCTGGAAATCGAAGCTAAAATCCGTTAATGGCGAAATAGCAGCCATTTTAAAACCCGAGGCCTTGCCGTTTTCATCCAGTTCAAATTTCACGTAGGCATCTGCATCCATGCTGCGGTCGTTCCATTTAGCCACAAAGGTATTTCCCTTGAAAGGCAGTAATACGCCACTCAGTTTTGGAGATTTTTTGCTTTCGAACCAGGGTTGGCCATTTTTTACCGAAATTACAACATCGCCAAACCATTGATCCGCAAAGGTTCCTGTAAAATTATTAATATCAGCTTTGGGTGCTGTACTTTTTTGTTGCGCCGTAATACCTGCCCAGATAGAATCAGTGATCTTTTTTGCATCAGCCTCATTTTTTACCACACGATCATGCATTTGTTTTACCCTGTCCGTACCCTTCACGCCTAGGTAACTATCTTTAATGGTATTGGTAATAGCAGTAAAAGCAGCACCGGACTGTTGATTGGTCAATACAATAATACCGAGTTTCAATTCCGGTATCAAAGTGATCTGTGTTACGATGCCGGCAAGCCCGCCTGTATGCGTAACCTGCTTGTAACCCTTTACATCGCTTAAAAACCAACCCAGCCCATAAGCTGCAAAGTGCGTATTATAAGCACCCGGGCCTGCTACATTAATGATGGTTTGAGGTGCCCAAAAATCGTTATGCACATCTTCACTGAACAATTTTTTACCATCGCCATACTTACCATTATCCATTTGCATGATCAGCCATTTGCTCAGGTCGGTAATGTTGCTGACAATACCGCCGGCAGCGTTTGCATCTTCGTCCCATTCAATATCTATAGTACTTACTTTGCCATTAACGGGTGCGTGTGGCATAACCACATTGTTCCGGTTGGGTAAACGGCTGATGGATGCTTTGCTGGCCGTCATGCCCAATGGCTTCATAATACGTTGTTCAATAAAATCTTCCCAGCTTAGTCCGCTTACCCTGGCAATTACTTCGCCTGCTACAATGTAAAGATTGTTGTCATAATCATATTTTGTTCTGAAGGCCGAAACCGGTTTTAAATAGCGCAGGTTGTGAATGATATCCTTCTTGGTGAAATAATTGGAGTCTGGGAACATCATCAGGTCTCCGGCACCAAGCCCTAGGCCACTGCGATGTGTTAACAGGTCTCTGATGGTAAATGCATCCGTAACATAGGGATCGTACATTTTAAATTCAGGGATATAATCAGTTACCTTATCATCCCACTTTAGCTTTCCTTCATCAATAAGCATTCCCAGTGCAGCTGATGTAAAGGCTTTGCTGTTACTAGCTACACCAAACAGTGTATTTTCATCTACCTTTTGCATGGTACGCAATGAGCGTACCCCATACCCCTTTGCATGAATAAGCTTTCCATCTTTTATAACCCCCACGGCAATGCCTGGCACATCAAAGGTTTTTAAAGTAAGTTCTGTAAGCGAATCAATTTGTGCAGAACTGATAACCTGTGCTGTTGAACAGCATGATACTGCGATAAATATTACAATTGATATTAATTGTTTTTTCATGCTTATTGATTAAATGCAGTTAGGTATATTTTATTGTTGGTTAAGATAAGCAATTCGAAATAACAAGGTCACTTGAAAAGGATGAAAGGAAATAATTACCTATCGCTTATTTTTTTTATAGCGGCATACACTGCCTTCACGGTATTTCTGTCAAGATCTTTGGCTTTTTCGGATAAGTGATCGTAAGGAACCATCAGTTCTTCGCCATCTTCCGATTTACGTGAGCTGACTCCATGCGTTTTTTTGGATTCCATCCATGCTTCATGAACTTGAGCCGATACAGCTTCTATATCTGGTAATTTCATCCCGCTTAGTATTTAATTTAAAAATATTGCCGTACAAATCTAACAATAAAAAATCCCCCGGTTTTTGCGGGGGATCAAAATATTTTTTTACAGGTTTACAGCACTAATATGCCTTTTGCCTGCATGGTAATTTCTTTTTTAGGTTCTTTGATGGCGGCAATCTCTTCTTTGCTCTTTCCGGCATCTTCAGCATAATGCTTTTGCATTTCTACAGAAGTTTCTTTTAAAGTTGCGATACCATCCACAACAATAGTTTTTCCGTTCATCGACAGTGGCACTAAAAAAGAATGATCTTTCATTTTGATCATCATAGCCCCGTCTGCAGTTTCCATTTTTAACCAGCAACCTTCTGCCTTACAAACTTCTTTTACTTTACCGCTTACTTTTACTTCAACAGTTTCTTTACCCTGCAATTTAGCGGGCAATTCTGCCACAGGTATTGCACCTTCAGCCGTTGTCTTTTTACCAAAAACCATTCCTGCATTCGCATCGCCTTTAGGAGGCTGAGCCATTAAAACGAACCCTAACAATAAAGCCGGTACTAATAAAGATATTTTTTTCATGTTTTATAATTTTAGCATTAAAAAAAGCCACTTACGTGGCTTTGCAATTTAAACAATTTTTTCAACCTGCATATAGCTAAGTTCAACCGGTGTAGCCCGGCCAAATATTTTAACCTGAACCTTAAGTTTTTTCTTTTCATCGTTTACTTCTTCAATAACACCATTAAAATCGTTGAATGGCCCGTCAATGATCTTGATGGTTTCACCAATAATAAAAGGCTCACTCATAGTCATTCCACCGGCATCGCTCATTTCATCTACCTTACCCAGCATTTTATTAACCTCAGCCTTACGTAAAGAGATGATATTGCCTTTAGCGCCTTTACCATCCGTTAAAAAGTGCATTACATTGCTGATGTTACTCATAGACTGGATCATGTCATCATTCAGTTTTCCATCAGCCACTTCAATCATGATATAACCAGGATAGAAGTTGCGCTCACGCATTACTTTTTTCCCGTTCACCACTTTGTATACTTTTTCAACAGGTAAAAATATCTGTTTTACAATATTGGTCCAGCCGTTACGAACGATATCCTTATCAAGGTATTCTTTGATCTTACGTTCCTTTCCACTTACAACACGCAGCACATACCATTTGCTTTCCTTCTCAGCTTTTTCGGTCTTCTCTACAATCGGTGTTATTGCTTCCATAATTATCCTATTAAAGAGTAAATAAATTTCATGGCGTTGCTGGCAGCAAAATCCATAAGTGAAACCATGAGTGTAATTAAAAGCGTAGCTCCAATAACAATCATAGTTGACTGTTGTAATTGATCCCAGTTTGGCCAGGTTACCTTATGCATTAATTCTTTATAAGAATCTTTAAGGTATGCAGTAAATTTATTCATAATCAATTGTTGATTTATTAATCCGTGTTATTAGCACGGGCACTAGGATTCGAACCCAGATCAAAGGTTTTGGAGACCCGTATGCTACCGTTGCACCATGCCCGTAAAAAACACCCCCTCCGCCCCCTAAAGAGGGAACTGGAAAGAGTATAATATTTTAAAGAACTCATCTGTATTTACTAGTTTATTAGGAAACACAGACCCTTAAAAAAAGCAAAGTACCTAAGCTTTTGGCCTAAGTACTCTGCAAAGATATCAAAAAGCTTCCACAAAACCTCTGTTATTTACAGAGATTGAAGGATTCTCTTATTTTACAATTTCAGTTACCTGACCGGCACCAACTGTACGGCCACCTTCACGAATCGCAAATTTTAAACCTTTTTCCATAGCGATCGGCTGAATCAACACAACATTCAATGAAGTGTTATCACCAGGCATCACCATTTCAGTTCCCGGGTTCAGGGTAACTTCACCAGTTACGTCTGTAGTACGGAAATAGAACTGAGGACGGTATTTGTTGAAGAATGGAGTATGACGTCCGCCTTCTTCTTTGCTTAATACGTAAACTTCACCTTTAAATTCAGTGTGCGGAGTGATAGAACCTGGCTTGCAAAGAACCATACCACGACGGATCTGAGTCTTTTCAATACCACGTAATAACAGACCTGCATTATCACCAGCTTCACCTTCGTCCAGTAATTTCTTGAACATTTCAACACCAGTACAAGTGGTTGATAATGGTTTTTCCATTAAACCTACGATCTCCATTGGTTCACCAACTTTGATACGGCCTCTTTCGATACGACCGGTAGCAACGGTACCACGACCAGTGATTGAGAATACGTCCTCAACACTCATCAGGAACGGCTGGTCAACCAGACGTGGAGGTAATGGAATATAGCTATCAACAGCATCCATCAGTTCATTGATCTTGGCAACCCATTTTTCTTCACCGGCTAAAGCACCAGTTGCAGAACCCTGAATGATTGGTGTGTTATCACCATCAAAACCATAAGAAGTTAATAACTCACGGATCTCCATTTCAACCAGTTCCAGTAATTCAGGATCATCAACCAGATCAACTTTGTTCATGAAAACAACGATCTGAGGTACACCTACCTGGCGAGCCAAAAGGATGTGCTCTTTAGTTTGAGGCATAGGTCCGTCAGTAGCAGCAACTACCAGGATAGCACCGTCCATCTGGGCAGCACCAGTGATCATGTTCTTAACATAATCGGCGTGACCCGGACAATCTACGTGAGCGTAGTGACGGCTTGCAGTAGCATATTCTACGTGAGCTGTATTAATTGTGATACCCCTTTCTTTTTCTTCAGGAGCACCATCAATATCATCATAATTTTTTTTCTCCGCCAAACCTCTTTTTGACAAAACATCGGTTATAGCGGCTGTAAGTGTTGTTTTACCATGATCCACGTGACCGATAGTTCCAACGTTTAAATGGGGTTTATCCCTTTTGAATGATTCTTTTGCCATTGTTTGTATTTTAATATTTGTTTTGAAAAAATGGTTGTCGTTTAAAGTCTGTAAACCATAGACCTGAATTATTTTTTGAGCCACCAATGAGAATCGAACTCATGACCCCTTCCCTACCAAGGAAGTGCTCTACCCCTGAGCTACGGCGGCTTACACTCCCGAAAATCCGTCGGGACAGAAAAATGAGCGGAAGACCAGGCTCGAACTGGCCACCTATAGCTTGGAAGGCTATCGCTCTACCAAATGAGCTACTTCCGCTTGTTTTATTTAAAGAACTACCACTTCACAGTGGGTAAGTGGGCAGAGTAGGGTTCGAACCTACGTACACTTACGTGAACAGATTTACAGTCTGTCGCCTTTAACCGCTCGGCCATCTGCCCTTAAAACTGGTTGACCGGTTTGCAAGTTAAAGGGTTGAAAGGAATACCTTATCAACATACCAACTTATTAACCTATCAACCTTTCCCTGAGCCGAAAACTGGAGTCGAACCAGCGACCTACTGATTACAAATCAGTTGCTCTACCAACTGAGCTATTTCGGCATAATTTTAAAGAACTTATCCTCAATAAATACAGGCAATACTTTATTACCCCTTTTTTTGGGAAGGCAAAGGTAAGAGAAAATGATTAATACCAAAACTTTGAAATGATTTTTTTTACGTGTATTTGATAAAATGTGCATAAAGCAACAAAAAAGCCTCCCGAACTAAATCGGAAGGCTCAATTTTTAAAGGCTTTATTTTTAGGCTGCCTGTTTTTCTTTCTGGCGTTTTATCTGTGTTATAATGGATTCCAGTGCGGCATCAAAGCTTTCTTCAAAAGACTTGGAAGATTGCTTTACAAAAAACTCGTGGCGTGGAATCAGAACTTTAATCTCTGCTACTTTATCCTTAATGGTGTGCACTACATTATCCAGCTTTAAATACACATCAACCTTGGTTATCCTGTCGTGATACTGTGATAATTTCTCAACTTTTTTCTCGATATAAGATACAAGTTTAATGTCTGCATCAAAGTGCACTGTCTGAATGTTTACGTTCATAACGTCTGGTTTTATCCCGATAGCTATCGGGGGTGAAAAAATAATGTGAAAGAACTAGGTAAATTTTTTCGTCATAGGCATATTCAAAATAGGGTTTGTTATGATGTTGATTTCTGTATGTAAGTTACTGATTATAGCAGATTATTCAAAAAATAAACGCTAATAAATCTGTAATTTTTATAACGGATTTTACTGCACATTAGTGTGGGAAAAAAAGGGTATTTTAAGACTAGGCTTTAGGGTGTGCTTTTTTATGGATGTTCTTCAGTTTTTCGATGGTATTGTGTGTGTATACCTGGGTGGCAGCCAGGCTGCTGTGGCCCAGCAACTCTTTAACGGCATTCAGATCAGCCCCGTTATTCATCAAATGTGTTGCAAAAGTATGCCGCAGCACATGCGGACTTTTTTTGTCGATCGTTGTAACCAGGGCCAGGTATTTATTGACTGTATTGTACACATACCGCGGATATAGTTTTTTTCCGGAAGCGGTGATCAGCAGCACTTCCTTGTCAAACACCTCGTACTGCCTTCTTTTTTCATCTATGTATTCCTGCATCTTTTGCAAAAGCTGGTTACTAACCGGAATAATACGCTCTTTATTTCCTTTGCCCAGCACCTTGATGGTGCCATTACTTTTTGAGATAGCAGTTTCCTTCAGCCCTATTAGCTCAGCCTGCCGCATGCCCGTATTGTAAAGAAGCTGCAGGATCAGTTCATCGGTTCTTCCTTCCCAGGTATCCGGAAATTCAATATGGGTGAGCAACGTGCCGGTATCTTTTTTATCAACAAACTGGGGTAATCGTTTACTTACCTTCAGCGAAATAATGGCAGTCATAGGGCTTACCGTAATAGCCTGCTGCCTTAACTGGTATTTAAAGAATGATTTAAGGGTAGATATCTTACGGTTAATGCTTTTTGATTCCATCTCCTGCTGCTTCAGCTCGGCCAGCCAGGAGCGGATAAATGTGGGCTTGATCTCGGCCAGCGGCATTTCGCCAAACTGCTGCTGCATAAATTCAAAAAAAGAACTGAGATCGTTCTTGTAAGAAATAATGGTATGGATCGAATACCGCTTCTGAAAGCTGAGGTAATCCAGGAATTGCTGTATGTTTTGTGCTGCCGTTTGCTCCATAAAAAAACTGATACCCAAAGTTATAATAACCGGGTATCAGTTTAATATATTGCTGATTTAAATAATCTTAGTCGAATTTGCCAGCTGAAACCTGCTCTTTGTAAACAGCTTTCAAAACTTCTTTACGACGACGTACAGAAGGCTTGGTGAAAGCCTGTCTTTCCCTCAATTGTAACAGAATTTTGCTTTTCTCAAATTTCTTCTTGTACTTTTTGAGAGCCTTGTCGATGTTTTCGCAGTCCTTTGAATCAATAATTAACATATAGTATATACCTCCTTTAGGTGTTTTTAAGGGCGCAAAGATAGCTGAATTATTTAAATAATGAAATTCTTTGCAACAAATTCCGAAATTTGATGAATGTTTACAGGAATAATAGAAAAAACCGGCCAGGTTACAGAAGTTATCAGCAACGGATCTAACAAAAGCTTTTGGATACAATCCGGCCTGGCAAATGAGCTGAAAGTAGATCAAAGCATTAGCCACAACGGTATTTGCCTTACAGTAGAAGAGATCAGGAACGGGGAGCATCGGGTTACTGCCATAGAGGAGACCATTGTAAAGACCAATGCCGGCAGTTGGGAACCTGGTAAAGTTATTAACCTGGAACGCTGTATGCAGCTGAATGGGCGCCTGGATGGGCATATTGTACAAGGCCATGTGGATTGTACCGCTGAATGCACAGAAGTTATTGAAAAAGCAGGCAGCTGGGAGTATAGTTTTACATTTCCCGAAAAATTTGCAGCTTACATAATTGAAAAGGGCTCGGTTACTGTAAATGGTATAAGCCTTACCTGCTTTAACGTGGGCAATAATTGCTTTACCGTGGCCATTATACCATACACTTTTGAGCATACTAATATGAACAGCCTTAAAAAAGGCGATGTAGTGAATATTGAATGGGATGTGGTGGGGAAATATGTATCAAGAATCCTTTCCCTGAAAGCCTAAATTACGAAGACTATTGTTGCAAGCTGACATACAAATACAACGAACCGAACATATACCACAACTGGATGGTTTAAGAGGCATAGCCATTTTAATGGTTGTGTGTTATCATTTTTTCCCTGGCAATATTATCTGCAATTTCGGATGGGCTGGCGTTGATCTGTTCTTTGTTCTATCAGGCTTTTTAATTACCGGCAGATTACTGCCATTTTTAAATGACCATAGAATTTTGCAGAAGTTTTACCGCAACCGATTTTTACGAATTGCTCCCCTTTACTTTTCCTTCTTAATAATATTCTTCACCGGTTGGTTTATGCTTTCGTCTGCACAAACCTTAAGTTCATTTGGATTTTATAAAACACACTGGTGGCAGTTTTTTCTTTTTATTCAGAACTGGGTATTTGCCAACAATATAGCAGAGTCAAAAACTCACTTACAGCATTTATGGTCGGTTGCTGTTGAAGAACAGATATATATGCTTTTCCCTTTGTTCCTGATCTTAGTTCGTAATAAAAACAAAATTCTTTATGCCGTTATCTTTATGATCATTACTATACTGGCAAGCAGATTGTATTATTTCAATTTTGTTATGGAAAAAGAAGCCTATCTGAAAATATATCTTAATACTTTTTTCAGGCTAGATTCTTTTTTATGTGGGGTATTGGTTTATTTAATTTACAATAACCAGTTGCACTACAGAAAAATTTTAACTTTTATAAAATGGATGGGGCTGCTTTGTATGCTGGTACTGTTCATTTACATGGCAGTAAACCATGATGCTGAAAAAAACAATGCATTCATCTCGGGTAGTGGTTATACAATTATTGCACTTATGTTTGCAGGCCTTCTTATGGTAACACTGCTGAAGAAAAACAAAATAATTAACCGGGTTACTTCCCTCGCATTTTTAAGATTTACAGGTAAGATCTCCTATGGAATGTATATATTTCACTGGCCCTTATTTCTGTTTGGGTTTATTTTTTTGAATAAACTCTTTGCTTATTTAAACTATATGCCGCACAGCAATACCATACATTTCATCAATGTACTAATCTGCCTTCCGGCAACTTACCTCGTTAGCATTTTGAGTTACAAATACTTTGAATCGTATTTTTTAAAAAGAAAGGTCAGAACAATTTAGCCTAAAGGAATCCTGCTGCCTGTTCTTTTAAAAACACGCTGAGCTCCTATTGCAGCCAATATCAATACAAAGGGAAATGCCGGACTGATGAAACGGTTGCTCCATTCATCGCAGGTAAAAAAAATGCCTATGGAAGTAAGGAGTAGATAAGTAATTGAAAGCAGCCTGACATAAAATAATGAATTGCCAGACCTTGAGAATGCCCCTACCAAAGCAAATGGATAAAAAACAGTAAAGCAAATCAGCAGCAGGTTATTGGGCCAGCTGTAGTAACTACGATACATACCAAAAAAACACCCTAGTTTTTTAAACCCATTTGTAAAGAATGTACCATATCCTACTTCATTTTTTATAACTGTAAATGCATTGTACAAGCCTTCCCTGTTATATTCCTTGTATTCCACAGGGGCATTTACTTCAGGAACCTGGCAGATGATCTCCATCCGCCTGATAGAATCGGGGTTTACAAATGCTGTATAGGGTGAATTCAAGACCAGGATAACAGCAGCAACACTTATTGAAGTCAGCATATAAAAAAGTACCATCTTCTTTTGCCTGTAAAGCCAGGTAATCAGCACCACAAAAACTGATGCTAGAAACAAAATTCCTACCGGCCGGGAAAAAAGGACCAGTACCAGCAATATGATGGAATTTAAAAGACTGCCGATTTTTTTATCTGACATCCAGCTATTGAAATTGTAAACAGCAATTACCAGTAGGCTGGTATGTATACTTTCAGAATACAAAAACAAATTCCATTTTTGAATAGGGTAACAAAGCAGGTAAAGGATAAAAAACAGGAAAGCTATATGATCATTTGCCAGGATCTTTACCAGTAATTTATACAAACACAGGGCTGCATAAAAAGACAAACAAACCTGGAGCAAAGCAACAGCAATGAAATTTACAGACAGTTTAATAGCCGATGCCAGCAGCAAAATATACACTATATAAAAATACCCGAAAACAGCATTGAAAAAGCTTTGCCCGTTTATGATCCGGTTTGCATTATCAATGAATTTCTCAGCTTCGCCGCCTTGCTGAACACCAAATCGAAAAAGTAAAAATGCATGTATTAAAAAGTAGGCAATAGCAACCGTTGATTTTTTTTTATCTGAAAAAATGGTTGCGATTCTCATGGCAGTTTATAATTGGGTGCAGTTTATATTTTTTTACCTGCCATTGCCTTGCTTACAGCCATATCCATGATCCTCTCGGCATAAGGCCTTGAAATATCATTCAACTCCTCTGTTTTTGCCTGTACCAGGTTTTTATCATTCATATCCAGCGAAAGCTGTAACGCCTGCATGGCAAGAGACGTGGCATTAATTTCTTCTTTCGTTAAATGCTCAAAATTCTTGTGCATGAATTTTTCGGTGGTTTGCAGCAGTTGTTCAGCTTCCGTTTTTGCTTCTGTAAGTGCACGCATGTCCATATCTTCTTTAGCATGTTCCATTGAGTCAAGCAACATTTTTTCAACATCCTCATCAGTTAATCCATACTGTGGTTTCACATCAATAGATTGCTCCACACCACTGCGTAATTCTTTTGCACGTACCTGCAATATCCCATCGGCATTTATTAAAAAACTAACTTCTACTTTAGGCATACCAGCCGGCATACCGGGTATTCCCGTTAAATTAAATTCGGCCAGCCGGCGATTATCTTTCACCATATCCCTTTCACCCTGGTACACGGCTATCTTCATGCCGCTTTGTCCGTCTTTATAGGTGGTATATTGCCGGCCGGCTTTTGCCGGAATTTTAGAATTGCGTGGCAGCAATACATCCATTAATCCCCCCATGGTTTCTAACCCAAGCGATAAGGGTGTAACATCAAGCAAGAGCAGATCAGTTGTATTACCTGCCAGTATATCTGCCTGTATAGCTGCGCCTAACGCAACCACTTCATCAGGATCTACCGTATCATTTAATTTTTTACCAAAGAAGGTACTTACCATTTCTTTCACCAGCGGAACCCTGGTAGTTCCGCCCACCATAACCACCTCGTCAATTTCAGATTTTGCAAGCCCTGCATCTTTTAAGGCATTGGTACAAGCCGTAATGGTTCTTTCAACAATCGGTTTTATAATAGCATCAAAGGCTTCCCTGCTAATGGATATCGCTTTTCCCTCGTAAACCGTATTGAAATTATCGTTTGCCGACAGATGCTTTTTCGCTTCTTCAGCAATCAAACGCAACGCCTGGCGATGTGTGGAAGCATTACCTCCAAAATTATTTTCCTGTACCCAATGATTGGCAATTGCTGCATCCAGGTCATCGCCTCCCAGGTAAGTATCACCATTGGTTGATAGTACTTCAAACACGCCTCCTGCAATATTCAATATAGAAATATCAAATGTTCCGCCTCCCAGATCATAAACCGCAATGGTTTTTGCTTCGGTTTTATTTAATCCAAAACCATATGCAAGGCTTGCCGCTGTAGGTTCGTTGATTATGCGAAGCACATCAAGCCCTGCCAGTTTTCCTGCATCACGTGTTGCCTGGCGCTGAGCATCATTAAAGTAAGCAGGAACTGTTATTACAGCCTTACTCACAGGCGTTTTTAAAATATGTTCTGCCTGCTTTTTAAGTTCCTTTAAAACAAAAGATGAAAGATCAACAGGTGAATAAAAAGTATTGCCTACCTGCACTTTAACCAGTTTATTTTCTTCGTCAATTATTTTATAGGCAATAGAACCAGCATGATTTTTTATATCCTGGTAAGTCTTGCCCATTAATCTCTTTGCTGAAAAAATAGTGTTGGCCGGATCAGTAACCAGGTACTGCTTTGCCTCCTCACCAACAGTAATATTGTTACCGGCTTCAAAATGAATAACAGATGGCACCAGTGATCTGCTGTTATGTTCTTTTAAGGCAATCGGCTTTTTACTTTCTGGGTGTATAATAGCAACAAGGCTGTTGGTCGTTCCAAGGTCAATGCCTACAATAATTTCGTCCTGCTGCAAACTGCCTGTGGCTATGTTGATAGCTATTTTAGCCATGTATCGTATCTGTTTAAGTTACAAAGGTAACAAATAAAAAAGGCTGCCGTATACTGGCAGCCTTCAATAGTTTTATTATTCCGCTTATCGTATAAGCACCATTTTACCGTAACCTTTATTAAAGTATTTATCGGTATTATCGCCTTCGGCCTTATACTTATCCAGCGATTTACCATTAAGATTGGTAAGCACCCTGTACAGGTAAACCCCGTTGGCCAGTTTGCTGCCATACATATCGGTACCATCCCATTTAAACTCGGTAATGTTTCTTCCCACATGTATTGGCCCCAGTTCATCTTTAGTAATTTCTCTTACAATTTTACCAGTAATGGTCAATATCTGTATCCGTATATTCTGAGGCACTTCGCTTCCGGTAATGGTAAACACAAAAGCAGTGGATGTTGTAAACGGATTTGGATAATTGAGCAGGTTAGATATCATTGCTTTTGTTATCACATTAAAGGTAACATGGTATTCTATGGCGCCGGCTGTATTACCCATTACATCCCTGCCCGATACAATGAGCTCATATTCCCCTTCCTCAGGGAAAGATGGCAGGAAGTCGATAGTTGCTGTGTTATTACCTGATGATAAGTTGGCTGGTGTAAAGCGCATACTATCACCAAAATTATAATTATGCAAAGACCCGTCGGGAAAACGCACCTGTACTTTAATATAAGCCGTATCGCTTAAAGCCAGGAAGCGGCTTTCATCTTTAAGATTAACCAGTATATGTGGTTTGGCAGATACAATATCCTTGTTAAGAATATGTACCCCGTCAAAAGTCACATCCAGCAACGGATTAAAATTATCAGCTTTTACAAACAGGGTTTTGTACAGTACATTATTAAAATGATACTGCTCAAGCTGGGCGTTATTCGGGTTAACATCTACAAAGATGGTATTAGCTCCCGGATAATTTTTTGTATCTATTTTATAACTGATAACCAGTGTATCGCCCGTTTGCAATATTTTTCCTTTTGAAACCGGCAGTAGTGTCGGGTTGTTATTTCTATCTGTAATGATGAAATTAATTTTCATGCTGTCGGTAAACGCAGTCTGGCTGATATTTTTGAACGCCAGTTTAAAATCAACCAGTTCTCCCTGGTCAGCAGTATCCTTCATGGTAAAGAGAATATTAGGTGCTACTGCTCCTTCTGGTACAAAATTTCCATTTACTCTCCAGTATCTCAACTGATAAGGTGTTCCCTGTATCGTATCACGGGTAAACATTTTAAGTTTAAGGTATGGATACTGGGTAGCATTTATTGATGAAATGTCAACATCCTTTGAAGTAGAATCGAGTGTGAACAGGTTTGTTTCTACACCTGCAGGCGTAACCCCAACAATATTAAATCTTACGGAATCTCCCGCTCCGGATTCTTCCCTGCTTCCACGCCAGCGGAAATTAGTCCAGCTGGTTGCCGGGCCATAAAGTGGCGAGGTGATTGTTCCGGAACTTTTGATAGTAGGTGCAAGTGTGTTCAAGACAATCTTATCAGTTGTACCTGCCGAAAAAATGAATGAAGGGGTAAAGCTTGCATCTCTCTTTTTATAAATAAAGCTAAATGCCCTTGGCCTGTTAAATGAATCAATATCTACAAAACCGGCATCTTTTAAGCGGTGATACAGGGAGTTGTTATGTCCCATTCCGGGTGCAAGCGTGTCGTTTGCCCACTCATCAGCATAAGTATTGGTTGTTGGGTTTGTACCAGAAGTATACCTTGCTGTTACATAATAACCATCCGGCACCAGGTCTAAAAAATTAACTGCTGCAATACGTTTTGCCTGTGTTAAAACATTGAACTGGAAATTCCATTTACGGGTAGGTCCACAAACATTATCGCTACCGTATAAACCGGTACCAGGATATACATTTTGCCATGGTGAAAAATCGAACGGACTGAACACATTGAATATGATAGCCGAAATACCGCACGAACTCTGTATATCATTTGCGCCATCAATCTCAACTGCAAAATCCTGCGAAAGATTTGCCGCTGTAGGGAACACCCCGTTCTTTATTTTAATGGCTTTATTGGATGCATTGAATTTCCATTTATTACCAGTATTGTAATTAATATCGGTAACAGCAGACTTCTGATGCTGGAAACTGTGCGACTGGTTAAACCCTGTTGTGCTGTTTGCCAGGTATACAAATGAATAACTGTTCCAGATATAATTACTTCCGGCTGCCGGCACGGTTGCTGTTCTCCAGTAATAAACCGTACTGTCGTTAAAAGTAAGATTGCCAGGCTTAAATTCAACAATACCGCCAACCCCTGAAACATTGTATGTTTTCTTAAAGGCTGAGTTGTATAATTCGGTAGTATCAATTTCCATTACATACTGCCGCTGGCCGCTTAGCGGGTTGGCAGTGCTGGCATAGTAAGTGATATTTTGCTTATTAACAATTGAATAGTTGTACGGCGAAATGGGCCTCAACTCATCTTCAAATATGTAAAAATCTTTTGACAGTTCGTTGTTGGTTTCCGATAACTCGTCAATGCGGTTATCTGCTTCAACTGAAACCAGTAATTTATTTAACCCTTTGTCTGTAACGGGATTGATAGCCACTGTAAGATTGAATGAATCGGTATTTAAAGTAGCCGGAACAATCTGGTTAAATAAAACCCTGATAGAATCATTAGGTAGCTTTTGGCGTATTTTAACTCTCATGGAATCTCTTATCGCCCTGCCAAGGTTCATTACTTTTACAGTAACACTAAAGTTCTGATCTGCAACAGAGATTATAGACGGCGTAAATTTCACCAGCTGATCTTCAATAACATAATCAGGCTTTGCAAAATTGTTTATTTTCAGCGCCGGGTCGCCCTGCAGGTTGATCTCTTCTAAATGCAGCCTGGTATAATAATCCAAACTAGCTGGGTTTCCTGCAAGCGCCTGTAATGTTGCTTTCAATTGGTTACCTACAGAGTTACCATACATGGCATAAGCAAGGTTCTTGTAGTACTCCATATTAAAGAAGTTGAGGAATGGTGCTATACCGTAGTGTGTACTTCCTATAAACCCGATTCCCCCTTTCTGATTGATCAATACATATTTTTCGGAGAGCGACATGCCGGGAAAACCTGTTAAACGTGCAGGGTTAAAAGCAAAAAAGTTACCTACTGTACAGCCGCTGATATGCATAAACGGATACTTGCCCGTATTTTGATAATTCTCCGGATAGTTTAAATTGATAGCCAGTTCATTTGCAGATGAGTGTCCGAAATATTTGACATAACTAAGCCCTTGCTGAAACAGGTCAGCTATCTGCTGGCTTTGCTGCTGCTCAATTGCTGCAACTGAAGTTTTTGCAAAGGTTTGAACACGTGCACCATATAAAGTATCCTCAATAATAGTTTTGTAAGCGTTCATATAAACAGCAAACTGTGCATTTTCAAGACTGTCCGATCCTCCGATCGTGTGCATCATATTTTTCATCCAGCCCTTTTCAGCAACGGTTTGAACGGTTGATTGCTGTGCCTGTTCATATTGTTTCATTTTATCCAGGTAATAACCCACTTCTGTTCCATTAATAGCTCCCAGGCGTCCAATTGGTACTACTGGAACATTGGTGCCAGGAGGGCAGGCTAATAGCACATCTGATGCAGGCCAGCCAAATGTTTGAACAAGATCCAGCTGGTCGGCTGCAGGGTTTGCCTGGTTCTCGGTATAATCCTGGTAACTGATACCACGGCCGATGATGAAGACATATTTAGGTTTTGGCGTAAACTGCTGGTTGGCATAAAGAATAAAATCACGTACTGCTGCAGGATTTTTTCTGATACCAAATCCAAACTGGTCTGTTAATTCATCTATATTATAAATTTTTGCATTAAAGCTGCCACCGGCAGTTGTACTGCGGTATTGGCGATACAGATCTACATTATTTACACCCGAGCCATTATTATACAGCACAGGATTACTGATGATGATATAATCTCCCTGGCTGGCAGCACTGCCATAATTGATAAAGGTTTTAGATGATAATGAAGTAACCAGCCCAATGTTGGATGCATCTCCGTTCATCAGGTTAAACTTACGCAATGTATCTGCCGAAGGAGCCAGTACAAAACGCACCTGGCCGGCTATGCTGATATCTCCCAGTATTCTTCTGCCATTGTTATAATCATACAATATGGGTGCAACACCGTTTGTATTAAAATTGGTAATTACCAGGTAATTGCCAACAGCTGTATTCTTTAACTCGAAGTAAAAATTCTTTTCATTGTTGAAATTAAAGGTTGCAGGATAGGTAACAGAAAAACAACTAACCACAATACGGTCAGTTGCCAGTGTTGAATTACCATTTACATTAACACCAATAAAAGAAGGACTGTTTAAAATGGAAAGTGGCAGATTTCTTATGGTATCCTTAAGTGCATTAAAATAAGGCATTGGTTTTTGAATAACCGTGGTACCCTGTACTTTGGCCACCAGTTCTCTTGGGTTTAATGCATTACCCACCGCATTAACTGTAAACATTACATTGTTTTGCGGACCTGCAGTATATTTATTGATATTATCCAGCACTTTTACCAACGAACAACAAGGTGCAATATTATCACTTGTCCAGCCTTCGCCAATATCGTAAGATGATGAATACACATACTCGCCAATTACTGCCGCATATCCTTTGTTGATCTGGTTACGATAGTGCTGTTCAATTCTACGCATAAAATAAGGCTCGGCGGGTAGTACATTACCTGCAGTAGGGTTAGCAGTAGATATATACCTGAGATTATTTGCGGGAACCGGATTTACTGTAAGAAAATAAGTTGCTGTATCCGTTTCAAGACTGTATTTATCGCACATCTGGTAATCGGTACTGCGGTAAAGTGCTTTGTCTGGTTTACCATCGTTCATTTCTCCCCAAAACTCCAGGTAATCGCCACTGCCCAATATGCCTGTTGGTACCGATGTGTACATGCGCACTTGTTTTCCATTGCGCCACAGCTGAAAATTTTCGGCTGGTACAGTGCCAAGCCCTGCTGCAGCCAGTACGGGCTGGTAAATACGGGTCAGGGTATCTTTGGCAAGCTTAAACCTGTAATAGGTTTTACTATAATCGATCCAGCTGTTATTAAACTGTGCACGGCTGTTAAAGGCCAGCAACAAGATTATCGACGCTAATAGAATTTTTTTCATACTGGTAATTGTGAATTAGTGTTATTCAGTTTCTTTTTTACCTACAATATTAAAACGCAAAGAAAATATATGGGTATATAATGGGTTTGATTGATTGGCAAGATTTGTAAATGCATAGTCTATCATTATGTTCTTGATCTTAAATCCTGCACCGGCACTGGGTTGATAGATCCATACTTTCTTTTTGTTAGTTGTATCTCCATCTTGTGTGCCTCTTTGAAAATTAGTAACCCCGGCCCTGATAAAGAATACATCACTGATAGTAGCTTCCAGGCCAATATGCGGATCAATACTGATGGTGTTACCACTGTAAACCGTATTTCGCTTGCCGTCAAAAGTTACATCCAGGCCGCCTTCCAGCAACAGGTTTAGTGCCTTACCCAGTTTAAAATCGTAACCGCCGCCAATCACAACACGTGGAGCAGTTAACTCAGTTGATTTTACAGGTATATCATTTTTAGTAAGATATAAAACTTCCTTTTCTTTTTCGGTAAAGGTAAAAGACCAGGCATTGAACGTGGTAGTTATATCTTTTGCCACAATACCCATATGCCATTTTTCGCCATGCATCTGCAGGCCGGCATCCAGGCCAAAACCCCAGGCCGATGCAAACTTGCCTACCTTACGGTAGATCACTTTTGCATTCAGCCCAAAACTGATCTGCCTTTTTTCTGTCTCTTTTATTTTTTGTGCAAATGAAATCAGGAAGGCATTATCGGCAGTTGAAAAAGACTGAATATTATCATAGTTAACCCTGCCATCTGGCTCTACTAAAAACAAAGTGTTTGGAATATCATCAACTGCAAATCTTAAATAAGAAATACCAAGCGCTCTTTTATTATCATGTATAGGCATTGCCAACGCAACATATTCATACTTGGCAATACCGCCAAAATAGTCGGCATGCATCAGGTTAACGCTTGCCTTTTCCTTAATACCCGTTAACCCTGCGGGGTTCCAATAGCCTGCTGTTGCATCTTTTGCAGATGCAACCTGAGCACTGCCCATAGCTAAACCACGGGCACCGGCACCAATATTTAAAAATTCGTTGGAATATTTTCGAAGCTGCGCAAAACCCGTTGCCGGAATAATTAACAGCAGGATAAGGCATGTTTTTGTGTATAGTCTCATAACAACGTTAGGTTGGTTATTGATTTTTTATAGGTAGATCAAAAACAATAACGTAAAAATACTTGGTAAATTGTGTCAATATATTATTATAAAATTAAGCTTTATAATACAAATTAATACTACGTGTGTTGCTTTTTATTACTACCTGCCTTATTCAGCTTAAAAAGACACGTAATTTAGTAAAAATGATGCCTTGGAACCAGATTAAAAGATTTTAAAAAATACCAGACTTTTTTGCAGCAAAACAATCTATAATAAGAGAGAAAGCATGTTTTTCTCAATATTTATAAGCATTTTTGCCAAATTACAATTTCACATAAAATATTTTAATCAATAGAAGAAATGCAGTCTTTAATAGCAGAATTACAATGGAGGGGGATGATCCAGGATATGATGCCCGGAACAAAGGAACAACTGGAAAAAGAAATGACCACGGCCTATATTGGTTTTGACCCCACGGCCGACAGCCTGCATATTGGAAGCCTGGTGCCCATTATTTTGCTGGTGCATTTACAAAAAGCCGGTCACAAACCCATTGCCCTGGTGGGCGGTGCCACTGGTATGGTGGGAGACCCAAGCGGCAAAAGCGAAGAAAGAAATTTACTGAGTGAAGAAGTTTTGAATGTAAATGTTGCAGGAGTTAAAGCCCAGCTGGAAAAATTCCTTGACTTTGATAAAAGCAAACCCAATGCTGCCGAAATGGCCAATAACTACGATTGGTTCAGGGAAATTTCCTTCCTGGATTTCATAAGAGATACCGGCAAGCATATCACTGTGAATTACATGATGGCAAAAGACAGTGTAAAGAAAAGATTGGAAGGGGAAGCCGGTATGAGCTTTACAGAATTTACCTACCAGCTGGTACAAGGCTACGATTTTTACTGGCTGTATAAAAACAAGAACTGCAAACTGCAGATGGGTGGCAGCGACCAGTGGGGCAATATTGTAACCGGTACCGAACTGATAAGAAGAAAATGTGGCGGTGAAGCTTTTGCATTCACTTGTCCCCTGATAAAAAAAGCCGATGGCGGAAAATTTGGTAAGACAGAGAAAGGAAATATCTGGCTGGATGCCAACAAAACATCACCTTACCATTTTTACCAGTTTTGGTTAAATGCCAACGACAGCGATGCGGAAAACTGGATCAAAATTTTTACTTTTTTAGATGAACCAACCATTAAAGGTTTGATTGCGGAACAACAAAAAGATGCATCAAAAAGAATTTTACAAAAAACACTGGCAAAAGAAGTAACCATTTTTGTGCATGGCGAAGATGAGTACAATAAAGCCATTGAAACAACCGAAAAACTTTTTGCCAACCAAACTGCACCTGCCGAAAGCCTGAGTGAGCAGGACCTTGAAGGGATGGAAGGCATTGTAAAAATTGATTTTGCAAAAGATAAAATTGCTACCGGTATTGATGTGGTTTCTTTCCTGGCCGAAACAACCATTTTCCCCAGCAAGGGCGAAGCACGAAAAATGGTACAAGGTGGTGGTGTTAGCATCAACCGTAAAAAAGTGGATGGTATTGAGTTGAAGGTTGATACTTCTTTATTATTACATAGCAAATACATCCTTGTGCAAAAAGGAAAGAAGAACTATTTCCTGGTGCATATTATTTAATCAAATTTTTCAAATAAAAAAGCATCCCTTAAAACGGGATGCTTTTTTATTTGCTCATTTACCTTTTACTTAATAGCACTGCTCTACTGCTTCTTAGCCTCAATCGGTTTACCCGAAAGATATTTATCAAAGAATTTATCCATTGCCTTGTAAAAATCCAGCCGGTTATTTTCGTTATGAAATCCATGTCCCTCATCATCCTTCACCATATAATCCACCGCCACTCCTCTTTTTCTTAATGCTTCTACCATCTGGTCGCTTTCGGCTTTATTTACACGTGGATCATTGGCACCCTGTGCAACAAACAGCGGAGTTTTAATGTTGCCCGCATGTAAAACAGGGGAAGCTGCAGCCAGCAGTGCACTGTCTTTCGCTGGATCGCCCACCATTTCAAAGAACATGGCTTTGTAAGGCTCCCAGTAAGGCGGAATGGTTTTCATAAATGTGAACATATTTGCCACACCAACATAATCAACCGCACAGGCATACAGGTCGGGTGTAAAAGTAACTCCGGCCAGGGTTGCATAGCCACCGTAGCTGCCACCATAAATAGCTACCCGTTTTGGATCTGCAATACCTTCCTTTATCAGCCATTGCACGCCATCGGTAATATCATCCTGCATGGTTTTGCCCCATTGCTTCTGGCTCTTCAGCCAAAACTCTTTTCCATAACCTGTTGAGCCACGGAAATTCATTTGCAGCACAGCATAGCCGCGGTTTGCAAACAACTGGGCTTCATTGTTAAAACCCCAGTCATCCCTGGCCCAGGGACCGCCATGCGGATTAATTACCACCGGCAGATTTTTTGCTTCGTATCCTTTGGGTAAAGTAAGATAACCATGAATGGTCAGTCCATCTCTCGATTTGTATTCAACCGGTTTCATGGTTGCCATATTCTCTTCCTTCAGCCAGGGAAATGCATCACCCAGGAATTTGGTATCGCCTGATTTTTTATCATAGAAATAATAACGGGCCGCTACTTTATCATTGCCGGTCCACACCACAAATTTATCCTCATCATTGTTGTTGCCGTAGATACCAATTTCATACCCCTTGAATTTATCAGCCATTTTTTTATACCCGTCCTCTGTCTCCTTATCCAAAAAATGATGCTCTGCTTTCCACGAAGTGAAATTAACCATCGTCAGCACTTTCCGTTTTTCAGAATAACTCAGGCCATCCACATCATATTCAGGATTGCTGTAAATTTCTTTAACTTCTTTTTTTGCAGCGAGGTCGTATTCAACGATGGCCGATTTATCACGGCCTATATTACTTGCCGCGTAGATATTTTTATTATCGAAAGTAAAGAACTGGATTGCAAACTGATCTTTGTAGGTTGTGGTCAGAAATGAGTCAAAAGGCGCTGCTTCTGTTGCACGCTGGTAGTAGGTTGTGTTTACGCCATCTGTTTTTGAAGCAATACGGATGGCACCAGTATGATCGGTAAACCAGCTATCATAGTTTTTATCGTTCTGGAATAAAACTTTCAGCTCTCCGGTTTCAATATTGATGCTGTAAGGGTCAAAGAAACGGTCATCTCTTTTGTTGAGGCCTATAAGCATTTCTTTTTCTTTGCCCGCAATTGAACGCCAGTCGTCAAATATCTCAGTTCTTACTTTCGGAAAAGGCGTAAGCGCCTTCATACCCTTGCCGTCAGCTCCAACAGAAAACATCTGGAAATTTTCATCACCGCCCACATCCTGCAGGTAAATGATGCGGTTACCTTTCCATTGGTAACGATAAATATTTCTTACCGTATCATTGGTTACAGCTATGCCGGCAGTATCTGTGATCTTCTGCACGAATACATTGGTATGCCCGTTATGCGGAGCCAGGTACGAAGCATAGGCCCCATCCGGTGAAATACGCCAGCTGAATTTTTCGGGATTTTTGAAAAAATCTTCAACAGCTAGTTTAGGTGCTTTCTCCTCGGGCTTTTGGCTACAGGCCGCAAATAACAGGGGTAACATTGCCAGTAATACATACAATTGTCTTTTCCTTGATTTCATCATGATTAGTTAGTTTAATTTGTAAAAAATGAAGGATTGGATGAAAAGGCTGCGGCAATCAGAGAGAACGGGAGTAAAAGATAATCACTTTTGTTCCAAAACAAAAATCCCCGCAGGCGGGGATGTATAAATTTTTGTTAAACGGTATTTGAGCATTAATAGGCCTGCAGTACTTTCCACAATTCATCTGCCACAAACAGGTTTCCTTTTGCATTCAGGTGAACCCCATCATTGGTAAGTATGTCTTTGGATTTGTTTTCAGGATTATTTTTAAGGTTGTATTCCAAAAAAGCTTTACGTAGGTCAACCAGGGGAAGACCGTTTTTGCCCGCAATGTTGCGGATGATCTTGCTGTATTCATTCAGATCGCCGTCAAGTGGGTTGCTGAAATCGGTCTTCTCTCCTATTGCGGCCGGTGTACAAAGTACCACTTTTATATTCTTTGCTTTCAGTTTATTGATAATAGCCTGGTAAAACTTCTCAAACTTATCCGGATCGGTGCCGGTACCAAAACTACGCTTGTGCCATACATCATTCACCCCGATATAAATAAAAACAATATCCGGCTCCTTTGCCAGTACATCATCTTCCATACGCAGATACAGGTCATATATTTTGTTGCCGCCAATACCACTGCCAACCAGTTCATATTCCCCGGTCTTGCCCTGCGCAGCAATCATAGAATCAAGCTTAACAATATAGCCGCCAGGCTTTATGCCGGCTTCGGTAATAGAGTCGCCAAAAAAAACTACCCGTTTCTTTTTGGGAGCAGGTGTAAATGCAAATACGGAACACAACAAAATAAGCATGGGGATTTTCATCTTTTTCTTTTTTACTTTAATAAATGAGGGCGCTCTTTATAAACCTTCCATACAAACTCTCCAAACAAGGTATTGGCCCAGGCAAACCATTTGCGGGTAAATTTGGTTGCATCATCTTTATGAAAAGACTCGTGCATAAAACCGGTGCCTGCATGTGTTTTCTGTAACATGTCGAGGCATAGTTTTATTTCTTTATCATCGTTGCTTGTTAAGCCACGCATGATGATGCTAAGTGGCCATATATAATCCACCCCTACATGCGGGCCGCCAATACCCTCTGCTGCTTTGCCTTTGAAGAAGAACGGATTTGACTCGGATAATACATAGTTTCGAGTATTTTGCATAATCCTATCCATTTCACCTTCCTCATTTGCAAGATATGGCAATGATAATAATGAGGGAACATTTGCATCATCCATCAAATTAAAACTTCCAAACCCATTTATTTCATACGCATATACAACTCCAAATTTTTCGCTCTCAACTTTACCATATTCTTTTATTGCGCTTAGTGCAGCATTTGCAATTTCAAGTGAATCTTTTTTCAAAGATGAGGGCAAACCAAGTTGAGGTGCCATTTCATTAATTAAATATGAAAGCGTAATTATTGCAAACAAATTACCCGGTACGTTAAACGGAAACACCGTCGCATCATCACTCGGCCTGAACATGGAATGAATTAACCCGATCTTTTTTGTTGGGTAACCATAACCTCCCAAAGGCACACCGTCAGTAGCCCAGCTGGTAGTGCGTTCGAATTTATAAGGGCCGTTATTCTCTAGCCGTTGTTGTTCTTTAAAAGTTTTTACAATCAACCGCATCGCTTCTTTCCAGTCTTTATCAAATGGAGAAGTATCGCCGGTTTCTTTCCAGTAACCATAAGCCAATCGTATCGGGTAACATAAACTATCTATCTCCCACTTGCGCTCATGTATGCCGGGTTTCATTTCTGTCTTGTCATCTTTCCACTCGCTGATCTTTGTTTCATCTTTATAAAATGCATTGGCATACGGATCTTTTAAAATGCATTTTACCTGGCGGTTGATAACACCTTTAATTAACTCCTGCAGATTCTTATCATCCTTCATCAATGGCAGGTAGGGCCAAACCTGCGCCGATGAATCCCTCAGCCACATGGCATCAATATCGCCTGTAATAACAAAGGTATCGGGCTTGCCATTGATGATCTCAAAATCAACTGTGGTATCCAGTGTATTGGGGAAGCAGTTCTCAAACAGCCAGGCAATTTCTTTATTGCCAATGTTCTGCTTTATTTCAGCTATCAGTTTTTCAACAGCAGGGCTTTTAAATTTGCGCTGGCTCTCCGGCACACGCACTATAGGAAAATCAGCCTGCCACCGGGCGAAAGAATAGTTGCTTAATAAAATACCTGCAGTGGCAAGTGAAGATTGCTGAATGAATTTTTTTCTGTTCATCCGGTTAAGATAAAAAGAAAATCAGGCTATGGCAAAAGAAAATTCCCACGAAGCCACAAAGTTCACAAAGAGTTATTTACTACCAATAACATGCTTTGTGAACTTTATGCCTTTGTGGGAAAAGAAAATACATCCCAATAAGAGATGCATCTGTATAAATATTTTCAGAGATAACTATTCTACATTAACCTGTTTCTTAATTAAAGCCCCTTCAGAAGCCTGCATTAAAAACTTACGTTCATTTACAATGTAACCATTGCCATGTTCGCAAAAATGAACTTTTAAATTTTCAATGCTGATGGGGTTGCCATCGGGTATATCGGCAATATTGGAGTGCATAATATCGTGCCCGTCAACGATCATTACCAGGCCGCTGCCAATGCCTTCCATTTTATTTCCGTTGGTGATGATCATTCCGGTATCTTCTCCCAAACCAATACCAATACAGGATGGGTTGGCTGCAACTGCCTGCGCCAGCCTGGCAAAACGACCACGTTTTTCAAAATGCGAATCAAAGATCACATCGTCCATAAAACCAAGGCCGGTAGTTATTTTTACTTCGCCCTTTAAATGAGCACGGGTGGCATTTCCTTCATAGATCATGGTATTGCTCATGGCCATGGCACCAGCAGATGTGCCCGCTACTACAAACGCCGCCTCATTATGATAACGTTCCAGAACTTTTTCTAAAAATAAAGTACCTCCAAATGTGCTGCTGAGTCGCAACTGGTTACCGCCGCTGAACATTACCACATCGCAGGTAGTTATTCGTTCCAGGAATTCAGGGTTGGCGGCATCGGCCCGGTTACGGATATGCATTACGCCAATATTGGTGCAACCTATCTTGCCAAAAGCATTCAGGTAATTGTCGCCCACTTCGTAAGGGATCATGCTGGCCGTGGTAATTACTTCAATACGGCACATAGGCCCACCAGCTTCTTCTACAATCCGGGAAAGGATTCCCAGTTCAAAAAAATTGAGGTTGTTGCGTTGGATCTTTCCGGTCTCTAAATCTGTACCCTTGTCTTCTGCTCCTCCAATCGCTATTAGTTTTCCTTTAGCAAATTGCATCGATCATTTTTATGATTAACGCAAAAATAAGGGAATTCGTGTTTGAATAACCCTTTGTTGTTGTTAACGGGTGTTGATAACGCTAAAAATCAACTCTTTGCAAATGCAGTGATAGCTTCCACGAGCCTGTCTAAATTTTTGGTACTGGTGTACACATTAGGCGTGATACGCACCCCGCTTATATTTTCCCAAACAATACCTACCGCGTGTATTTTGTAATTATCCCATAAAAAACTATCCAGCTCAGATGGTTTTTTACCCTCCACACTTACCAGGCCAATAGCGCAGCCAAATTCTTTTTTAAAGGAAGTATGCAGTTTTACTTTTGGAATATCTTTCACTTTGTTCATCCAGTAATTCTTCAGGTACAGCAGCCTTTCTTCTTTTCGCTTTGCCCCTATCATGTCGTAAAAATCAATGGCTTTGTCAATGGCTTCTTCAATAAAGAATGGCCTGGTACCCAGGTGTTCAAACTTGCGGATATTATCATCTTCCTTATCACTGGCGCCAAACAGGGGCCAAATACTTTTTATTTTTTCTTTACGCACATACAGCAAACCTGTACCAATGGGCGCTCCCAGCCATTTGTGCAGGCTGGTGCCAAAATAATCGCAGTTAAGATCGGGTATTAAAAATTCAAACTGCGCAAACGTGTGTGCCCCATCTACCAGTACATCAATGTTCATTTTCTTTGCAGCATCTGCAATTTTACGTACAGGCATTTTCTGGCCTATCCAGTTTATCATATGCGTTACCTGCACCACTTTGGTTTTGGCGGTAAATGCATCGGTATATTTTTTTACCAGGTAATTTTCATCTTCGCTGGGCAATTCAAGATCGATCCAAACCAGCTTAATGCCTTCCCTCCGCTCCCGCTGTTTCCAGGCACCAATCATGTTGGGATAATCCTGTTTTGTTAATACCACTTCATCACCGGCTTTCAGTTCTATGCCAAAAATTACTGTTTCCAATGCTTCAGATGCATTGCGGTGCAGGGCAATCTCTTCCGCATCGCAACCGGCAAGCTGGGCAAGACTTTTTCTTAGCGGCTCACGGCCCTGATCTACCACCCGCCACATAAAATAACTGGGCGCCTGGTTGCTGATATCGTAATTGGTCTTCATGGCATCGGCCACAGGCTTTGGTGCAGGCGCCACACCCCCATTATTCAGGTTTATAAAATTGGGGGCGATGGTATAAGATTGCTGTACATAATGCCAGAAATCTTCATCGCTTGCCAAGTCTGAAGGAGCAATGGATGCTGCATTATCCAAGGCTGTATGCAGGTCACGGCTCCAGGCTGGTTGCAATAAATTGACTGTAAGTGCGGATGCGGATAACACTCCCATTTTGTGGAGAAAAGAACGACGATTACTCATTTGCTTGAATTTATAGCTGCCCGTAAGAAGGCTGTATTGCAATGTACAAATTTTGTTTTTTGCAAAGCAAGATGATTTTGGTAATTTACCCCCTCCGCCCCCTGAAGGGGGAACTGATAGTAGCGAAGGCAGATTTACGCTTCTATAAAAGTTGCTAAATGATACATAAGTACAAGTGAGTGACACAACGATGATGCTATGAAAAACAAAAGCTGGTAACCAAAACAACAAACCTAAAACACCAAACTATTTTATTTATGAAGATTGTTGAGATCAAAGTATTAAGAGGCCCAAACTATTGGAGCGTACGCCGTACCAAGCTTATACAAATGAAGCTTGACCTGGAGGAAAAGGAAAAGATGCCAACCAATAGTATCCCGGGTTTTAGAGAGCGGCTGGAAGCCATGATACCTTCCCTGGTAGAACATCGTTGCAGCGAAGGCACAAGAGGCGGTTTTTTTAAACGGGTAGATGAAGGCACCTGGATGGGCCATGTGATAGAACATATTGCACTGGAAATTCAGACCCTGGCAGGTATGGATACCGGCTTTGGCCGTACAAGAGGCACCGGCAAGGATGGCGAGTACTATGTTTGTTTTAGTTATATGGAAGAAGATGCAGGCATTTATGCTGCAAAAGCTGCTGTAAGAATTGCACATGCATTGATATTTGAAGAGGAGTATGATATGGATGAAGATATACAACGCTTAAGAGAGATACGGGAAGATACCAGGCTTGGCCCCAGCACGGGTTGTATTGTGGATGAAGCTGCGAAAAGAGGAATTCCCTACATCCGTTTAAATAAGCATTCGTTAGTGCAGTTGGGATATGGTGTACATCAAAAAAGAATAAGAGCCACCATTGCCAGCACCACCGGTAATATTGCCGTGGATATTGCTTGTGATAAAGAAGAAACTAAGAATTTACTGGAAGCTGCCGAAATACCCGTACCAAAAGGCGATGTGGTAAGAACGGAAGAAGGGCTTCGGGATGCTATTGACCGCATTGGATATCCCTGTGTAATAAAACCAATTGACGGCAACCATGGTAAAGGTAACACCACCAATATTACTGATTGGCCAATGGCTTTGCGTGCATTTGCTGCAGCCAAAGAATATGGCCGTAGTGTTATCATAGAGAAATATATTACCGGTTTCGATTTCAGAATACTGGTGATCAATTATAAATTTGTTTGTGCAGCCCTGCGTACGCCTGCAGCTGTAACCGGCGATGGAAAAAATACGATCCAGTATTTGATAGATGAAACCAACAAAGATCCACGCCGTGGTTACGGACACGAAAAAGTGTTGACCCAGATCACCATTGACCAGTTCACCCAAAAAATGCTGGATGAAAAAGGATATACTTTAGATACTGTTCCTGCAAAAGGTGAATTGGTATTGCTGAAACCTACGGCTAATCTTTCTACCGGCGGTACCAGTACCGATGTAACCGATGAAGTACATCCGGTAAATATTGCCATGTGCGAACGCATTGCAAAAATTATTGGCCTGGATATTTGTGGTATCGATATCATGGCTACCGATCTGCGTACGCCTGTAAAAGAAAATGGTGGCGCCATCCTGGAAGTGAATGCTGCACCGGGTTTCCGCATGCATATTGATCCATCAGTTGGATTACCCCGCAATGTGGCAGAGCCTGTTGTAGATATGCTTTTTCCAAAAGGAAGTGCAGGCACCATTCCAATTATTGCCATTACAGGTACTAATGGTAAAACAACTACAACCCGCCTTACAGCACATATTGCCAAAACTGCCGGTTACAAGGTAGGTTATACTACCAGCGATGGCGTGTACATACAAAACCAGATGATGATGAAAGGCGATTGCACCGGGCCTGTTTCCTCCACCTTTGTTTTAAAAGACCCAACAGTTGATTTTGCTGTGCTTGAATGTGCCCGTGGCGGTATCTTAAAGAACGGACTTGCTTTTCAGAACTGCGATGTGGCGGTTGTTACCAATATCAGCGCCGATCATATTGGCCTGGGCGGTATAGATTCAATGGAGCAGATGGCGAAGGTAAAAGCAGTTGTGCCCGAAACAGTTTTCCCCCATGGCTATGCTATTTTAAATGCAGATGACGACCTGGTATATGCTATGAAGGACAGGCTGAAATGCAATGTTGCTTTCTTTAGTATGGATGAAAACAACCCCAGGATTGTGAAGCATTGCAAAGATGGCGGTTATGCTGCTGTTTTTGAGAATGGCTATATCACCATTATGAAAGGCACCTGGAAGATACGGGTTATAAAGGTGAGCGAAGTACCTGTAACCTATGGTGGTAAAGCGGTTCACAATATTATGAACTGCCTGCCGGCTGTATTAAGCACCTACTTCTGGCGCAATATTGAAATTGAAGATATTAAACTGGCATTGCAAACCTTTGTGCCTTCATCTACACAAACACCAGGCAGGCTGAATATGTTCCAGTTCAAGAACTTCCAGTTTTTGGTTGACTTTGCACATAACCCCGCCGGACTTGAACTCCTCTGCGATTTTGTAAGCAAACTGGATGGTGAACCAAAGGTGGGCATCATCAGCGGCACTGGCGACAGAAGGGATGAGGACATTAAAGAACTGGGTAAAATATCCGGACGGTATTTTGATGAGATCATCATCCGGCAGGATAAGAATTTACGTGGCCGTACTGCCGAAGAAATTGTGAATCTGCTGGTGGAAGGCATCAACGAAACCAAAACAAAAGATATTCCCATCGAAATTATATACAACGAAAAGGAAGCCATTATGCATGCATATAACAATGCAAAGCCGGGTTCTCTCATTACAATCATGTGCGATGTGGTTGCAGAAGCGTTGGATCTGATAAAAGGATTGAAGGAAAAGGAAGACGCAGAGTAGATACTATTGACCGGGTGTTTCCCAAAAATCCATTTGGGATGTAAAACAAGTAAGCTTATTTTTGCACCTCAATTTTGGGACATGGTGTAACGGTAGCACTACAGATTCTGATTCTGTCTGTCTGGGTTCGAAACCTAGTGTCCCAACAGGGCCGGATATAAAGATTATTTGTCTTTTATCCGGCTTTTTTATGAAATACCCGGTTTGGATTGATCAAATCCTTCTTAAAATACTTTTGGCACATTTTTTTACAAACCTTATTTTTGCACTCCAAATAATTTTTTGGGCCAATACAGATTGGGTTATGGTGTAACGGTAGCACAACAGATTTTGATTCTGTTTGTCTAGGTTCGAAACCTGGTAACCCAACATTACAGGACAAATTGGTTTTACTGTCATTTGTCCTGTTTTTATTTTCGCTGAAACCCTCACCCACACTGTATATTATTCGAATGACCTCATTGATCCGGGTAGTTCGAAGTGTAAATCCATCAAATGTTAGTTTTTCAGGATACATCGAACTAATTATATCCCGCTTTTTCTCAGTATCAGCTGTTTCGTATAAATAGTCCAGTTTTAGCAGGTTATTTACTCCCTTATCCAGCAGCCCTTTTATATCCACCTGATCATCATTACTGGCATTTAATTTAGCTTCTAACCTTTCAAGTTTGGCACTGTATTCAGATTTCATTTCCCGAAAGTCGGCCGGTTCAATTTGTTTGGATGAAAGCAGCTCTCTGATATAGGCTATTTTCTCTTGTAATTCTTTTATCTGCAACCTCAACTGTTTACTGCCGTCCTGGATGTTATTGGTTTGATCACTCAATTCTTCGGCAATAAGTAGTTTGAACAAGTCAATGATTTCTGATTTAGGAATATACTTTTTGATCTCGTAAACAAATAGCTGATTCACATTATCAGCTCTGTAACGGCAAGAACACCCATCTGTACAGTGATAGTAAGAGTAATATTTAGTGTGTCCTCTGGAGGCACTCCCCGTTAATAATTTATGGCACTTGGGACAAAGAAGAAAGCCACGTAAAGGAAGCGATTCATTAGACACTGCTTTAAGCCTGTAATTCCTCTTTCTTCCATCCAATATATCCTGCACCTGATAATACAATTCATCTGAAATAATGGGCTCATGTGAACCTTTTATAAAACGGCTTTCTTCATCCTTATATTTTGGAATAAATATTTTACCGCAGTACACAGGATTTCGCATGGCAAACCAAAATGGACTTTTTGTGCTGCCAAATCCCTTTTGCTTCGCCATTTTATAAATTTGTTCCGTATTAAAAACTCCTTCCGCAATTTTGTTAAATGACCACCGCAAAATATCCGCCTGCGGTTCTTTTGGAGCGATATATTTTCTTCCCGATTCATCAGTCCTGTTCATGTAACCAATGGGTGCTTTTCCCATAAACCGACCTTCCTTCTTTGCTCTACGCATTCCGTGAATAACATTTAGCGCTCTCCTATCATTTTCTACTTCCGGTGCTGCCAAATAAAAAGCCAACATCATTTTATTCTCAGGTATAGACAAGTCTAAGGGTTGTTCAATTGCTTGCGGCTCTATGCCCAATTTACGAAGCGTATTGATCATTTGATAAGCATCACCCGCATTACGGCTGAAACGATCCCATTTAAGAAATAATACCAAATCAGCCTGATTTTTATTTCTCTTCAAAACTGACAAATATTTTTTCCATTCTGGACGGTTAAAAGTTTTGGCAGAATGATCTTCAAAAATCACATAGCGAACCGAAAGATTGTTGATGCTACAATATTTACGCAAGAGTTCTTCCTGACTCCGTTGGGAATACCCCTTATCTGCCTGCTCATCCGTACTTACACGGATATACAAATCAGCTATTTTCATAGACTAAAATTTACTCAGTTTCAAATTGCTTTACGCAGTACATTTTGTTTTTGGCTTTCCAAATGTTGGGATACGACAATATTGGCAAATTTCCGAAGTAATTCAAGCATTTGAGCAGCCTGCTCCACAGAAATATCCACACCTCTATTCCGCAGCATTTCTACAGCCTTTTCGGGCTTTAATTTTTCCATCTTACACCTCCACATTTAATAGTCACACTTCACGAATCATTCCCTGTGCAAGAGAATATTGTACACACTAAGGTACAAAAATTGTTCCGATAGTTTAAGTTTTACCAAAACTTTTATATTTTAGTATAAAATCACCGACGTTTGCCACGGAAACTCTACTTCCTGATAAAGCTTGGCATCGTTATCTAAAGTTTAATAAAGTTAATTGCCCACAGGGTAAGTAAAAATCATAAAAAATGGAAAAAACTTATAAGGTTACTCAAAAAATCTATTTTAATGACCGCCTGAAAAAGGTCTTTTTTCATGGGGTACCTACTTATCCTTTGTATGTACAGTTAACATTTGACCGCAAGACGATTGTATTCAAGAGCTACTATTTTGATTTGTTCTCTAAACCCCGGTACGTGATATTTATGAATGGCAGTATGCATGGGCCAACTATCAAGGAAATTATTAAAAAAGAAACTGAACTAATTGATTTTATTATTGATAAAAATCTGGCCGATTGTTCTTTAGAAAAGCTTAAAGCTGATTATACTTTTTACTGCAAAGATCTATGTGATGAAATGGAAACTGGTTTTATTGATTACCTGTTTATTTTTTTTCAGGATAAAGGGATACCTGCATTAGCCACCACGATAAAAGAAGGCATTAAATTCCGCATTGCATACGAAGTAGTCAGGGACTTAAAAATAGCACTCGTACCAAGTTTATATAGTGAACTAATAGCGAACTCTTTCTATTATGCACCCCCTTATCCGGCGTTATATGGATTCATGCAGCAAATAAAGAAATGGCCAGTGCTTTGCCTTACAGTAATGGAATGGCAGGATAATAAAATAAAGACGCTGTTTACCCACTATCTAAATGAGAATTATAAAAATCTGGATGCAGTTAGCATAACAGGTCAGATTAATAAATTTATAAAGGCCTTAAAGTAACTGGATGAATAGAATTTCACTAAAAACTTTCCGCTTAAAGGGTTTTATTTATTATTAGATAAGTTCTGCTAATTTCTAATATCTTCCAGCTTTATCTCCTGCAAGATTTTTATTCTTTAGGTAAGCGTATTTAATTCACTGCTGTTAATACCATAATCGTCTTTATAGCGGGTATCAATATAGGCTTTCTGTTATAATCCAAACAGCCTTTTACCCGCTTCGCTATCCCTTGGGAAGATTGCAGGTATTTTATATTTACCATGGAACAATACCGGAGCAACTTATCAATATTATGGGTGTTTACATGCCAGCCTGTTGCTTTTTTAAAGATGGTAAGCAATGCCTGCTCTGCAGCCTGATGCAACATAAAAGCTGCCATTTTGTTTTGTTCCCTTACCCTGAAGAGTTCTGCACCAGCAATAAATTCATTTACTTTATTGATGCCTTGTGTGCAGTAGATTGATATTGCTTTTTTATCAGCCTCTTCATTGATAGCATTGTGAATTACCAAGGGTATATTGGTGCAGTCATGCAGCAGCACAGCTATCTTCATTACTGTACAGGCAAAGCGTTGCCCTTCATTTAGCCAGTTATTGAACTGAGTTGTATCCACTACTATAGCCGTAACAGGAATAAAATGCTGGCAGGTATTTTCAATTTTATCTTGCACATAACTATCGCTGTGGCTGCCATCTTTATCAATCAGTACCAGTAACCAGTAATAACTTGCATTACGACATGATGGAGAATCGGTCATAAAAACACTTTCAGTGCGTTGCTGCATCAAAGTAGAGCCAAGTGGATCAAATCGGCTATAAAGTTAATTTTTTCAAATGAATAATATCCCAAAGGCATATAAAACTTTGTCTTTTCTATGCTGTTTAAAGTTGAAACCTCAAAAAATAATTTTGGTTTAAACAATTCTACAGGGTGACTGTAATACTTATGCCGTTCCTTTTGGTCTGGCTTTTATCTCCAATCATTTTGGCAGAAGGACTTTTGGTACAATCCCTAACGGGAACTATTATTAACTAAGTAAAGTTAATGTACAGGCCCGATTTTGTAACCCTTCTTATTTCTTATACGTCAGTGGCAAATAAGCCTGGAGAATTGCCGAGGTAAATATATTGATCAGTGAGATTGGCTTGTGCAGCGTCAAACGCAATGGCATTTAGAAATATTATCTTTCTAAATTTGCATAATAATCAACCTATCAGGTAAGCTAACCCCTCGTTTACAGTTTCACATAAATCAGTTACCTTCTTTTGCTGGCACATTGCTTTAAATTTATCCCTGATGATTTTATAATCGTTATGGATGGGACAGGGATGAGTGGCAGAGCATTTACTTAATCCTAGCCCACATTGATCAAAAACCTCTTTTCCATCAATGGTATCTATTATATTTATGATTGGCTGGTTCTTTTGTTTTACTGTAATAAAAAACCCGCCGGTTGGGCCTTTGGCACTATTAATTACTTCATCTTTAACCAATGTTTGCAGCATTTTTCCAACCGTATGTTCACTGGCATCAATAAATTCAGCTATTTCTTTAATACCG
>Ga0209023_10000716_pt1 | contig 48230 bp, 47 predicted proteins | sample LakOneMetagenome_FD_187468 | JGI IMG/M metagenome (GOLD analysis project Ga0209023, IMG submission 187468) | Freshwater and sediment microbial communities from Lake Erie, Canada (SPAdes) (version 2) | ecosystem: Environmental > Aquatic > Freshwater > Lentic | place: Lake Erie, Canada... | reverse complement strand
TTTTTTCGAAGTCAATCCCGCCCTGCAGTTCGGGCGCAGCGCCGCCATCGGCATGCGCCTGAACATCGCGGCCGGCACCGCGGTGCGCTTCGAGCCGGGCCAGCAGCGTACCGTCGAGCTGGTGGCGCTGGCGGGCGAACGGCGTGTGTTCGGTTTCAATGGCCTGGTCATGGGCGACCTGCCGCCGCAAGGGGAGCATTGATGGCCACCTTGTCGCGCCGCGCCTATGCCGACATGTACGGGCCGACCACGGGCGACCGCATCCGCCTGGCCGATACCGCGCTGTTCATCGAGATCGAACGCGACTATGCGCTCTATGGCGAAGAGGTCAAGTTCGGCGGCGGCAAAGTGATCCGCGACGGCATGGGGCAGTCGCAGCGCCTGCATGCCGACGTCATGGATACGGTCATCACCAATGCCGTCATTGTCGACCACTGGGGCATCGTCAAGGCCGACATCGGCCTCAAGAACGGCCTGATCGCCGCCATCGGCAAGGCCGGCAATCCGGACATTCAGGACGGCGTGACCATGGCCATTGGCGGGGCCACCGAAATCATCGCCGGCGAAGGCATGATCGTCACGGCCGGCGGCGTCGACACGCACATCCATTTCATCTGCCCCCAGCAGATCGAGGAGGCGCTCATGAGCGGCGTGACCACCATGCTGGGCGGCGGCACCGGTCCGGCGGTCGGCACCGCCGCCACCACCTGCACGCCGGGTCCCTGGCATTTGCATGCGATGCTGTCGGCGGCCGATGCCTTTCCCATGAATCTGGGTTTTTTCGGCAAGGGCAACGTCAGCCTGCCAGGTCCGCTGGAAGAGCAGATTCGCGCCGGCGCCATTGGCCTGAAGCTGCACGAGGACTGGGGCAGCACCCCCGCCGCCATCGACAATTGCCTGGACGTGGCCGAGCGCATGGATGTGCAGGTCGCGCTGCACTCCGACACGCTCAACGAAGCCGGCTTCCTCGAGTCCACGCTGGCCGCCTTCAAGGACCGCACCATCCACACCTTCCATACCGAGGGCGCCGGCGGCGGGCATGCGCCGGACATCATTGCGGCGGTGGGGCAGGACAATGTGCTGCCGTCGTCGACCAACCCGACCCGGCCCTTTACCGTCAATACCCTCGACGAGCACCTCGACATGCTGATGGTCTGCCACCATCTGGACGCGGCCATCGCCGAAGACGTGGCCTTTGCCGAGTCGCGCATCCGGCGCGAGACCATCGCTGCCGAAGACATCCTGCACGATCTGGGCGCCATCTCCATGATGTCGTCCGATTCGCAAGCCATGGGCCGGGTCGGTGAAGTCATCATGCGTACCTGGCAGACGGCCCATAAAATGAAGGTCCAGCGCGGCGCCTTGGCGCCCGATACTGCGCGCAGCGACAACTTCCGCGTCAAGCGCTACATCGCCAAGTACACCATCAATCCGGCCATCACGCACGGGATTGCGCACGCGGTGGGCTCGCTGGAAGTGGGCAAGATCGCCGATATCGTGCTGTGGAAGCCGGCCTTCTTCGGCGTGAAGCCCTCCATGATCCTCAAGGGCGGCATGATCGCCGCCGCCCAGATGGGCGACCCCAACGCGTCGATCCCCACGCCGCAGCCGGTGCACTACCGGATGATGTTCGGCGCCTTCGGCGGCGGGCTCAAAAAGTCGTTCACCTTTGTCTCCCAGGCTGCCTACGAGGCCGGGATCGGGGCCGAACTGGGCCTGTCCAAGACATTGATACCGGTGCGCGGCATGCGCGCCCTGCGCAAGGCCGACATGATCCACAACAGTGCGACGCCCGTCATGGAAGTCGATCCCGAAACCTACGAAGTGCGCGCCGACGGCCAGTTGCTGGTCTGCGAGGCCGCCGCCGTGCTGCCGATGGCGCAGCGCTACTTTCTTTTCTGAGGAGGACCCATGCTCACCCTGCATACCAAACTGGAACACGCGGCGCAGATCGACGGCGAACTGGTGCTGCCGTACGACCTGCGCGAAAAGTGCCGCTTCCGCGCCCACCTGGAAGACGGCGAGGAAGTCGGTGTGTTCACGGTGCGCGGCAGCGTGCTGCGCGATGGGGAACTGCTGGCCGGCCATGACGGACGCGTGATCCGCATCGTCGCCGCGCTCGAGCCGACCTACACGGTCTACTGCGCCACCGCCCACATGCTGGCGCGCTGTGCCTTCCATCTGGGGAACCGGCATACCCAGACCCAGCTGGGCGATGGCTTCCTGCGCATCCGCGTTGACCCCGTACTCAAGGACATGGTGGAAGGCCTGGGCGCGCGCGTGGAGCGCGTCAATGCGCCGTTCGAGCCGGAGGCGGGGGCCTATGCGGGTGCCGGCCACAGCCACAGCCATGGTCACAGTCACCTGCTCGCGCCCGTGCCCCTGCGCCAGAAAATCCACCGTCCGGGCGACCCGGCTGGCGCATGAACGCCGCCGCCTTGCTGCACCTGCTGCAATTGGCCAGTCCGGCGCTGCCGATCGGCGGCTACAGCTATTCGCAGGCGCTGGAAGCGGCCCTCGACGCGGGCGTCGTGCACGACGCCGGCAGCGGCCGCGCCTGGATCGCGCGCTATCTGGAACAGGTGGCCGCGCACTGGGACGCGCCCTTGTTCTGGCGCCTGCTCAAGGCCTTCGAAGCGCGCGACGATGCCTCGGTGGCGTTGTGGAGCGAGCGCTTTCTGGCCTCGCGCGACAGTGCCGAGTTTCGCGCCGAGACGGTCCAGATGGGGTACTCCTTGACGCGCCTGCTGGCCGAGCTGGGCATTGCCGAGGTGGAGAGCCTGGGAAGCGAAGTGGCCCTGCCCACGGCCTTTGCCTGCGCCGTCGACGCGCTCGGCATTGCCCATGAAGACGCGCTCTTGGCAATGCTGTTTTCCTGGGTCGAGAACCAGGTCCTCGTGTGCGTCAAGTCGGTCCCGCTGGGCCAGGTGGCGGGGCAGCGCATGCTGCTGTCGCTGCGCGACGATATCACCCGCGCCGCCGACACGGCGCGCACGCTGCCGGACGAGGCCCTGTCGAACTGGTCGCCCGGCCTGTCCATCCTGTCGATGCGGCACGAAGTGCAGCACGGCCGTATTTACCGTTCCTAGAAAAGAGCACTTCATGACATCGAATCCACTGCGGGTCGGCATTGGCGGCCCGGTCGGCTCAGGCAAGACCGCTTTGTGCGAAATGCTGTGCAAGGGCATGCGCGACGAGTTCGACATGGCCGTCATCACCAACGATATCTATACCCGCGAGGACATGGATATCCTGGTGCGCGCCAACGCGCTGGCGCCCGAGCGCCTGATGGGCGTGGAAACGGGCGGCTGTCCGCATACAGCGATCCGCGAAGATGCGTCGATCAACCTGGAAGCGATCGCCCGCATGCAGGCCGATTTTCCCGCGCTCGAACTGATCCTGATCGAGTCGGGCGGCGACAACCTGGCAGCGACCTTCAGCCCGGAGCTGTCGGACCTGACGCTGTACGTGATCGACGTGGCGGGCGGCGAGAAAATCCCGCGCAAGGGCGGGCCTGGCATTACCCGTTCCGATCTGCTGATCATCAACAAGACGGATCTGGCGCCGCACGTGGGCGCCAATCTGGACATCATGGCGCAGGACGCCAAACGCCAGCGCGGCGAGCGGCCCTTCGTCTTTACCAATCTGCGCAGCGGGGAGGGCGTGCCAGCAGTAATGGCCTTCATCCGCGAGCAGGGCCTGCTTGCGCGCTGACCCGGAGCACACCATGAAACGCTATCTGAGTATTGTCCTGTTGCTGGCATGCGTGCCTGCCGCCGCCCACAGCGGGCACGGTGAACTGGCCGGCTTCGGCGCCGGCATCGCCCACCCGTTCAGCGGTCTCGATCACCTGCTGGCGATGATCGGAATCGGGCTCTGGAGCCGGCGCCAGGCGCAGCCGCTGGCGATGCCGCTGACCTTCATCGCGATGATGGCGCTGGGCGCCCTGGTGCAGCTGCCGCTGGCGCTGCCGGAAACGGCGCTCGCGGCAAGCGTGCTTGCCATCGGCGTGCTGCTGGCCGCGGCCAGGCTGCCCAAGGGCGCGGCCCTGTGCGTGGTGGCCCTGTTCGCGCTGCTGCATGGCCAGGCGCACGGGCGCGAACTGCCCGCGCTGGCGGCCGCCGCCGGTTATCTGCTCTCAAGTGCCGCGCTGCTGATGGCGGGCCGCTGCCTGGGATGGCCGCGCCTTGCCGGCGCGCTCATCGGTGCGGCGGGCCTAGGCCTGCTGGCCCTGGCCGGCGCCGCCTGAACGCGCTGGCGCCAGTGTCAGCGGTGCGGCCAGCGCAGGGTGAAAGCCCAGGTGGCCTTCGTAGGCGGCGGCGATGGCGGCCATGTCCTTTTCCTGGTCGCCGCTAAGGCGAATGGTATCGATCACGCCCAGCTCCTTTTTCGGATAGTCGAAATAGATCAGCAACAGTGGCACGTCGGCGGTCAGCGCCAGGTAATAGAAACCGCTGCGCAAATGCGGGCGGTAGCTGCGCGTGCCTTCCGGCGCGATCGCCAGCCAGAACCAGTCCGACTGGCGCATGGTGTCGGCCAGGCGCTGGGTGGAGCCGCTGGTGGTGCTGCGGTCGACCGGAACGCCGCCCCAGGCGCGCATGATGCCGCCCAGCGGACCCTTGAACAGGGAATCCTTGGCCAGCCAGCGAAACGGCAAGCCCAGCGCCCACTTGCCGAACAGGCCGACAAAGAAATCCCAGTTCGACGTGTGCGGGTAGACGATTGCCACGCCGTGGGGGCCGGGCAGGGGCTTGTAGCGGATTGTCCAGCCGAACAGTTGCATGATGCGCAGCGACAGGCGCTGGCCAAAGCCGGGGAGGGAAGCCGCGTGCAGCTCGTAATTGCTCATGTCTGACTCCGATCGATACGCGCCGAGGCAAAAGTACTTGCGCAGCGGAAAATTTGCGTTGCATTCTATAGTGCGCCCACCATCCGGCACAAGCAAAAAACTTGATTGAATTCGACGTTTCCACTAATATCGAAACATCAAACCACTTCCTTACCCTCACCCTCATGACCATTACCATTTTTCATAACCCGCGCTGCGGCACCTCGCGCAATACCCTGGCGCTGATCCGCAACACGGGCGCCGAGCCTGTCATCGTCGATTACCTGAGCGCGCCGATGACGCGCGCTGAGCTCGCCGCGCTCATTGCCAGCGCCGGTCTGAGCGTGCGCGACGCCATCCGCAGCAAGGAAGGGGTATTTGCCGAACTGGGCCTGGCTGACCCGGCGCTCGATGATGCGGCCTTGCTCGATGCGATGCTGGCCCATCGCATCCTGATCAACCGGCCGTTCGTGGTTACCCCGCTGGGCGCGCGGCTGTGCCGTCCCTCCGAGCTGGTGCTCGACATCCTGCCCCTGCCGCAGCTAGGCGCCTTCACCAAGGAAGATGGCGAAGCGGTCATCGATGCCGACGGCAAGCGCATCGGCGCTTGAACCTGCGCTGCGGGCGCACCCGGCCCGCAGTTGTCATCACGCTTGACAGGCTTTTTTTTGTGCGTTATTTTACCATCAGGTTAATTAACCATCAGGTTGACTATGCAGCATGACCACCTCAGCGCAACCTTTGCCGCACTGGCCGATCCGACCCGGCGGGCCATCCTTGCACGCCTGTCGCGCGGGGACTCGTCGGTCACGGAGCTGGCCGCGCCGTTCTCCATGAGCCTGCCCGCCGTGACCAAGCACCTCAAGGTGCTCGAGCGGGCGGGCTTGATCACGCGCGGCCGCCAGGCCCAGTGGCGGCCCTGCAAACTGGCGGCGCAACCGCTGCGCGAAGCGAGCGACTGGATGTCCGACTATCGCGCATTCTGGGAAGGTGGGCTCGACCGCCTCGATCTGTACCTCAACACCATCCAAGCCAAGGAGAAACCGCATGCATAGTCCCGACGCCAGCGCCGATTTCGTCATCACGCGCACCTTCGACGCACCGCGCGAACTGGTCTACCAGACCATGACGGCGACCGAACATCTGCAGAAATGGTGGGGCCCGCAAGGCTGCACGATCGAGGTGGTCAGCAACGACCCCGTGCCCGGTGGCGTTTTCCATTACTGCATGCATTTCGGGCCAGGGGTGGCCATGTATGGCAGGTTCGACTACCGCGAGCTCACGCCGGTGGAGCGCATCGTCTTCGTCAACGGCTTTGCCGATGCTGCCGGCAAGCGCATCGCCTACGCCATGAGCCCGACCTGGCCGCTGGAAGTGCTCAACACCGTCACGCTGTCCGAACAGGATGGCAAGACCCACATGCATCTGCGCTCGTCGCCCATCAACGCCGACCAGATTGCCGTCGATACCTTCAAGGCCGGTCACGCCTCGATGCAGCAGGGCTTCGGCGGCATGTACGACGTCTACGACCAGTATCTGGCGAGCCTGAAGGGCGGTAGTGATGTGCCTGACGGTCGAGCAGATGGATAATATGAAGCAGTTCGCATGAAGCAGTTCGGCGCCATCGAAGGCGGCCAGCAAACCCTGATGCGCCTCGAGCGCTACCTCGCCACCAAGGAGACAGCATGAAAAGAACCATCCTCTTTACGCTTCTGAGCGCCGTGCTCGGGCTGGCCGCTGCGGCGCCGGTCACGTACAAGATCGATCCGGCCCATACCTTCCCCAGCTTTGAAGCGGACCACATGGGCATTTCGGTCTGGCGCGGCAAATTCAATGCCAATACCGGAACGGTTACGCTGGACAAGGCGGCCGGTTACGGCATGGTCGACATCACCATCGATACGGCCAGCGTGGACTTTGGCCACGATGCCCTCAATACCTGGGTGGCGGGCAAGGAGTTCTTCGACGCGGCCAAGTACGGGCCGGCGCGCTACAAGGGCAAGCTGACGGGATTCAAGGAGGGGGTGCCGACCCAGGTGGTGGGCGAGCTGACGCTGCACGGCGTGACCCGGCCGGTCAATTTGCAGCTGGTCCTGTTCAAGTGCATCCAGCACCCGATGCTCAAGCGCGAGATGTGCGGCGCCGATGCGATGGGCACCTTCAACCGCGAAGAGTTCGGGCTGACCGCCGGCAAGGATTACGGGTTCAAGATGGATGTGGCGCTGCGCATCCAGGTCGAGGCCGTGGCTGCCGAGTAGGACAACGTCGTCCCCGCCTGCGCGAGGACGACGGCAATTTACAGTGCCGGATAGTCGGTATAGCCTTCCGACGTCGGATGATAGAACCGGTCCGGACGTGCCTCGTTGAGCGAGGCATTGGTCTTGAGCCGCTTCGGCAGGTCGGGATTGGCAATGAACCACTTGCCAAACGCAACCGCGTCGGCCTTGCCTGCCTTGACCAGGGCTTCGGCGCTTTCCTTGGTCAAGCCTTCGTTGGCGATGTACACGCCGCCGAATTCCTGCTTCAGGTACGGTCCCAGGCTGTCGTCCCCCACGCCTTCGCGCGCGCAGATGAAGGCAATCCCGCGCTTTTTCAGTTCCCGCGCCACATAGCCGAAGGTCGCCTTCGGATCCGAATCGCTCATGTCATGCGAGTCGCGGCGCGGCGCCAGGTGCATGCCGACCCGGCCCGCACCCCATACGGCGATACAGGCGTCGGTCACTTCGAGCATCAGGCGGGCGCGGTTTTCCACCGTGCCGCCATAGATGTCGGTGCGATGGTTGGTGCCGTCCTGCAGGAACTGGTCGAGCAGGTAGCCGTTGGCGCCGTGGATCTCGACGCCGTCAAACCCGGCCAGCTTGGCATTTTCCGCGCCCTTGCGGAAGGCCGCGACCACGCCTGGAATCTCTTCCAGGTCGAGGGCGCGCGGCACCGCATAGTCGCGCAACGGACGCAGGATGCTCACATGGCCCTTGGCCGCGATGGCGCTTGGCGCCACCGGCAGGGCGCCGTCCAGCAGTTCGGGGTCCGAAATGCGCCCCACGTGCCACAGTTGCAGGAAAATCCGTCCGCCAGCCTGGTGCACCGCGTCGGTCACCAGCTTCCAGCCGGCGACCTGCTCGTCGGACCAGATGCCCGGCGTGTCGGCATAGCCCACGCCCTGTGCGGTCACGGAGGTCGCTTCCGACAGGATCAGGCCGGCCGTGGCGCGCTGCGCGTAGTAGTGGGCCATCAGCGCGTTCGGCACGCGGGCGCCACCGATGGCGCGCGCGCGCGTGAGCGGGGCCATGATGATGCGGTTCGGAAGGGTGATATCGCCGACGGTGATCGGATCGAATAAGGTCGTCATGCTGGTGCTCCTAAAGTCCCTGGTTCATATGGTCGAGGAAGGCCTGGATGGTCTCCTCGTTGCGTTTGTAGAAAATCCATTGGCCGACGCGCCGTGAGCAGATCAAGCCGGCGCGCTGCAGCGTCGCCAGATGCGCCGACACGGTCGACTGCGACAGCCCGGTACGCGCATCGATCAACCCCGCGCATACCCCAAACTCCAGCGTGTGCTCCTGGTGCGCAAAATGCTCGTGCGGCTCCTTCAGCCAGTGCAGGATGTCGCGGCGTACCGGGTTGGCAAGTGCCTTGTGGATGGCGTCGATGTTCATATATCGGACTTCTACGAATCTAATATCGCAATTCTACGATATAAACGGGAACCCTGCAGGCGCAGGGCTGAAATGCCTGATTCAGGCCGGGATGTGGAACATGATCAGCGCCAGAACGGCGGGCACGGTCTGGAAAAACAGGATGACTTTCTTGACGGTGGCCGCGCCCCACAAGCCGGCAACGGCGACACAGCTGAGGCCATACAGGATGAAGTTGCGCGCCACGTCATGATCGGGGTGGACCAGGCCGATGATCAGTGCCGCGGCCAGAAAGGTGTTGTAGCAGCCCTGGTTGGACATGGCCGGCGCCATGATCTCGGCCTTTTCGGCGCTCAGGCCAAATACGCGGCGGCCGCGCGTCTTGAACAGAACGCTTTCAAGCAGAAAAAAGTAGATGTGCAGTGCGGCGATGATACCGATCAGGACTTGGGTGGCAATGGCCATTGGCGGCTCCTCTTATAAGTGAAGCCACAGTGTACCTGCCCACGCTCAGTGTGGCGAGTGCCGGGCCGCCAGTCTGGCCAGCAGGCGCGGGCCGAACTGGCTGAGCGCCAGACCGGCCAGCACCAGCAGGCCGGCGACGATTTTCCACCATTCGAGCGATTCGCCCAGGATCAGGGCCGCACCCGTCATGCCGGCCACCGGCACCAGCAGCGAAAACGGCGCAATCGATGCGGCGGCATACTTGCGCATCAGGAGCGACCAGATGCCAAAGCCGAGCAGGGTATTCGGGTAGGACTGGAACAGCACCGTGGCCAGCGACTTCCAACCGAAAGCGTGCGCCGCCGCCTGCCAGGCAGCCTGGCCTTCCATCAGCCAGGAGGCCAGCAGCAAGGGCGGGGTCGATACCAGCGAACCCCATACCACGAGCGAAATGGCGTTGACCGGTCCCATCTTCTTGGTGACGATATTGGCCACCGCCCAGCATGCCCCGCCCAGCACCACCAGCAGCAGCCCGGTCAGCGTGGCCTGGCCGTGCAAATGCAGGGCGACCAGTCCCATGCCGCAGAACGCGACCAGGGCGCCGGCCAGCTGGAAACCGTTGGGCCGCTCGCCCAGTGCCAGCACCGCCAGTCCGATGGTAAAAAAGGCCTGGAGCTGGATCACCAGCGACGCCAGCCCGGCGGGCAGACCGAGGCGCATGCCCGAAAACAGCAGCGTGAACTGGAGCGCGAACTGGAACAGGCCCCAGGTGCATACGAGCGGCCACGGCGCCTGCGGGCGCTTGACGAAAAACACCAGCGGCAGCGCGGCAAACAGGAAGCGCAGGGCGGTGAACAGGACCGGCGGCAAATCCTCCAGCCCGATCTTGATCACCACGAAGTTGATGCCCCAGATGGTCACCACGGCCAGCGCGGTGAGAATGTCGGTCAAGGTCATGGTGCTCTTCATCGCACCCATTATGCCGCTGAATCGCAGGTGCTATACTTTTCGCCATTCACAGGGGGATGCATGGCTTGGATATATCTGATCGTGGCGGGCTTGCTGGAAGTGGTGTGGGCGGTTGGCCTCAAGTACACGGAAGGCTTCACGCGCCTGGTGCCGTCGACGGTGACGCTGGCGGCCATGGCGGCCAGTGTCGGCCTGCTTGGCCTGGCCCTGCGCACGCTGCCGCTGGGGACCGGCTACGCAATCTGGACCGGCATCGGTACGGTCGGCACGGCCATTGCCGGCATGGTGATGCTGGGCGAACCGGCCGGCGCCCTGCGGCTCCTGTGCATCGCCCTGATCGTGGCGGGGATTTTCGGCCTCAAGCTGTTGACGCCGGCGTAAACACGGTGCCGCGTTTGTGTTCGATTCGACGCGCCGGCAATCTCCCGCACGCAAGACAAGGCAGCACTGACCGGGTATGCTTTGTGCCATGAACTCCATCTCCATCATCGATTCCCACACCGGCGGCGAGCCGACGCGCCTGATCATCGACGGCGGCCCCGATCTGGGCCGCGGTCCGCTGGCCGATCGGCGCGCGCGCTTTCGCAACGAGTTCGATCACATGCGTTCGGCGGTCGTGTGCGAGCCGCGCGGCTCGGACGTGCTGGTCGGCGCGCTCCTGTGCGAGCCGCATGCGCCCGATTGCGCGGCCGGCGTCATCTTCTTTAATAATGTCGACTATCTGGGCATGTGCGGACACGGCATGATGGGCGTGATCGTGTCGCTGGCCTGGCTGGGCCGCATCGGACCGGGGCGGCACCGCATCGACACCCCGGTCGGCGTGGTCGACGCGATCCTGGAAGACGACGGCAGCGTTACCATCGACAACGTCGCTTCCTACCGCAGCCGCCAGGCCGTCACGGTGGAGGTTCCCGGCTACGGCCCCGTAACGGGCGACGTCGCCTGGGGCGGCAACTGGTTCTTCCTGATCGGCGGACATGGGCTGGCGCTGGAGGTCGGCAATGTCGACGCGCTGACCGCCTTCACGGTCGCCGTGCGCGCGGCGCTGGAAGCGAACGCCATTACCGGCGACGGCGGCGCGCTGATCGACCATATCGAACTGTTTGCGCCCTCGCGCAGCGGGGCCGATTGCCAGAATTTCGTCCTGTGCCCGGGCAAAGCCTACGACCGCTCGCCCTGCGGCACCGGTACCAGCGCCAAGCTGGCCTGCCTGGCGGCGGACGGCGAGCTGGCCGAAGGCGCCCTGTGGCGCCAGGAAAGCGTGATCGGCAGCGTGTTCGAAGCGAGCTACACGCGCGACGGCGCGGCGATCCGCCCGCGCATTCGCGGCAAGGCCTGGGTCAATGCCCAGGCCACCATGATCGTCAACCAGGACGATCCCTTCGTCTGGGGCATCCGCTAGTTATTCGGCAAAGCGCTCGAAATCGCTGCCCTGGCGCGTCATGTAGTACCACTCGTTATTGGGCGCCGCATTCACATCCGGGAACAGGATCTTGCCATCGAATTCGGCCGTGACGGGCGTGCCGTCGGCGCGGGTGCCGATCACGTCGCCCTTTGCCACGGGGTCGAAGCTCGACCAGGTGCGGCTGAACTGGTCGCCGGCGGCCAGTTTGTCGTGCACGGCCACCATCGACAGGTATTCCATGTCCTCGAGCGCAATGGCCGGCGGCGGCGCGGCCGCGATCAGTCCCAGGTGGGCGAGGGTGTGCATGATGGCGCGGTAAGCGACGTCCGGCGCGGCCGGGTCGGCATGCTGGCCGCATTCGAGCGTGAGCGCGTAGCCGCCGCTGGCGCGCATGAATTCGGTGGTGCCCACGCCATAGCGCAGCACGGTTTCGAGTTCGGAAGCCCCGCTGCCTTTCATGCGGCGCTGCACCCCGGCGCCGTAGGTGGCCAGCCAGCCATCGACAAAGCGCGACACGCCCAGGCGGCGGGCCCAGGCCCGCTCCTGTTCGGCGTGGCGGAACGGCTGTAGGGTGCCGTCATTGTTGCGCGGCCCGACCATGGCAAACGGCTGGCTCAGGGCATTGAAGGAATGCAGATCGAGGAGCACGTCGTGCGCGGCGAGCAGAGGGCACAGCCAGTTGGCGATGCGGTCCTCGAAGTCTTGCGGCTCATCCTTGGGGAACAGGTTGCGGTTCAGATTGCGCTCGCCCGCACGCCGGTTGAGCTGGTAAGCCAGCGGATTGGTCACGGGCACAAACGTCACGCTGCCCGCGCGGATCGGCAGGGAACCGCCGTCGATCTCTTCCATCACCCGGCGGATCGCCTTGGTGCCGCAGGTTTCGTTGCCGTGCACGGCGCCGGTGACGATCAGGCGGGGGCCGGCCGACAGCCCGGTGTAGGTGATCGATTTGAACTGGAGGTCGGGCGCGCTGATCATGCTGTGGGTGGTCCTGGAGGGTCGCTGGTGCGGCTATTCTAGCGGGATTTGCTGGCGTGTGCCGGACCGGCATGGCATCATCGCGCCTCTATGGAAAAACTACTTCGCTCCGAGCGCAATCATGGCCTCGATACCCTGCGCGCACTGGCCATCGTCCTGGTGGTCCTGCACCACTATGTCTCCTTCGTTTCCCAGGATGAGAGCTTCGGCTGGGTCGGCAAGATCGGCTGGGTCGGGGTCGACCTGTTCTTTGCGCTGTCGGGCTACCTGATCGGCAACCAGATCTTTGCCGCGCTGCGCAGCGGCCGGCCGTTCTCGCTGCCGCGCTTTTATGCGCGCCGCTTCCTGCGCACGCTGCCCAATTTCTACGTGGTGCTGGCGCTGTACTGGCTGTGGCCCTGGTTCCGCGCGGGCCTGGAACTGCCGCCGCTGTGGCGCTTCGTGACCTTCACCCAGAACATTCTGCTCACACCCGGTACCGCGTTTTCGCATGCCTGGTCGCTGTGCGTCGAAGAGCCCGATCTCCTGCTGCTGCCGGCGCTGGCGCTGGGCATTGCCGCGCTGCGCCGCTCGCTGCGCTGGGCGTGGGCGGCGATTGCACTGGCGATCGTGGCGGGCATGGTGATCCGCTATGTGCTGTGGCAGGATGTGGTGGGCGCGGCCGGCGAAGGCGGCCTGGATTACTACCGGTATATCTATTATGCGACCATCTGCCGTTTCGACGAACTGGTGGCCGGCGTGGCCCTGGCCCTGCTGCGCAACTACCACGGCGGCCTGTGGCAGCGCATTGCCGCGCGCGGCAACCTGGCATGCGGCGCCGGCAGCGTGCTGGCGGCGCTGGCGTTCTGGTGGTTCCTGAATGATCGCCTGGGGCTGGCGACGACGGTGTTCGGCTACCCGCTGCTGGCGCTGGCCTTCGGCCTGCTGATTCTGGCGGCACTGGGCGAGAACAGCCTGCTGCGCCGCGTGCGCATCCCGGGCGCGGCCAGCCTGGCCCTGTGGTCGTACGCGATCTACCTGCTGCACAAACAGCTGTGCATCCTGGCCAAAGGGCCGCTGCGCGCGCTCGGCTACGCGCCCGACTCGGCGCCGGCCATCGTGGCGATGCTGGCGTTGAGCGTGGCGGGCGGCTGGCTCCTGTACCGCTGCGTGGAAACGCCGTTCATGGCGCTGCGCCAGCGCTGGGTGCCGGACAATTTCAAGCAGGCCGACTAGGCTTCGATCACGTCGAAGGCGGCCGGCATCGCGCCCAGAAACGCGGCGACGGCATGCAGGTCGCCGTCGGCGTCGACGATGGCCTGGCGCAGGCCGGGCAGGGCGTCCATGGTGGCCGGGCTGCGGTAGGCATTGACCAGCAGGGCGACCAGGTCGGTGGGCGCGCCGCAGGAGCGGCGCAGCCGCTGTTCGATCACCCCCAGCAGCGCGCGCTGCATGGCCGGCGTGGGGGTGTCGATATGGGCGAAGATGGTGGGCGTGTTGGCAATGCGCTCGCAGATGGAACGCTCGATCTGGTCGGGCTTGAGGTCGGACGCGATGTCGAAATAGGCCGCGTTCCAGCGCGTGCGCGCATGCGGATGGCCCGCCGGGAAACTGTCGAGGGTATCGAAGCCGCACACCCGCATGAACCAGGCGAGGGCTTCCTGTAGTCGTGGTGGAAGCATGACGCAAGTGTAACGTAAAAGCGCGGCCCGGGCGCGTCGCTCCGGGCCGCGTTGGGGCTAGAAGGCGCCGGCGCGGAAGTCTTCCACCGCTTGGCGCAGTTCGTCCTGGGTATTCATGACGAACGGGCCGTACTGGGCGATGGGTTCGCCCAGCGGCTGGCCGGCGATCAGGATCAGGCGGCTGGCCTGGGCCGCGACGATGCGCACGCCGTCGGCGCCGGGATCGTTCTTGAGGATCGCCATGCGCGTTTGCGGCACGTTCTGCTCGTCGACCACGACCTGGCCGCGGAACACGTAGATGAAGGCATTGTGCCCCGGCGGCAGGGTTTGTTCGAACACGCCGTTGGCCGGCAGTTCCACGTCCAGGTACAACGGCTCGGTGTGCGCGCGCTGCACCGCGCCGGCCACACCATGGCTGGCGCCGGCGATGACCTGCACGGTGGCCCCGCCATCGGTGACAAAACGCGGAATCGCTTCGCGCGGAATGTCGCGGTACCAGGGCGCCGTCATCTTGTCCTTGGCGGGCAGATTGAGCCACAGCTGGAAGCCTTCCATCAGCCCGTCCGTCTGGGCTGGCATTTCGGAGTGCGCCACGCCGCGTCCGGCCGTCATCCACTGCACGCCGCCGTCGGTGATCAAGCCTTCATTGCCGGCGCTGTCGCGGTGCTTCATGCTCCCCGAGATCATGTACGACACGGTCTCGAAGCCCCGGTGCGGGTGCTCCGGGAAGCCGGCGATGTAGTCGCCCGGCTTGTCGCTGCCGAACGCGTCGAGCATGAGGAAGGGATCGAGGCGGCGCTGCAGGCCCTGCGTCAGCACGCGGTTGATTTTCACCCCCGCGCCATCCATCACGAACTGCCCGTTAATCAGGCGTTCGACCCCGCGTGCCTGCTGCACGCTGTCCGACTTGACCTGTTGCGTCATAGCGCCTCCCGAAAAAGTGTGATTATGCCAGTACGGCGTCGATGTCGGCATCGGCTTGCGCCTGCGCCTTGGCGACGGCTTCCGGACCCATGGCCAGGCCTTCGGAGTAGACGAACGTGACGTCGGTCATGCCCAGGAAGGCCAGGAAATTCTTCACGTGCTGCGAGTGCAGGTCGGCGGGCGTGCCCTGGTAGAAGCCGCCGCGCGCCGACGTGACGTACACCTTCTTGTCCTTGAGTAGGCCGACCGGTCCGGTGGCAGTGTAGCTGAAGGTGACACCGGCGCGGGCAATCGCGTCGAACCAGCTTTTCAGCTGGGCGGTGATGCCGAAGTTGTACATCGGTGCGCCAATCACGATGACATCGGCCGCCTGAACCTGGGCAATCAACACGTCATCCATGGCCACGCGCGCTGCCTGCTCGGCGCTGCGCTTGTCGGCCGGGGTGAACAGGGCGCCCAGGGTGGCTTCGTCGATGGTCGGGTGGGGCTGGGCGGCCAGATCGCGGCGCGTGACGCTGGCCGACGGGTGGGCGGCGCGCAGCTTGGCGACGATGGCATCGGCAGTGCGGGTCGATTCGGAACCGCTGCTGCGGGCGCTGGAATTGATTTGCAGGATGTTCATGGTGTGTCCTTGTCTGGGTTGAACTGCGATGTAGACACTTTATACGTTCCAAAATCAATGCGGAAGGCGTTAAAATGGATAACATTATTCACCCAGCGGGACAATCACCATGGACGTTGAACCAAATGACCTGCTCCTGTTCGCCCGCATCGTGGAGGCGGGCAGCTTCAGTCAGGCGGCCCTGCGGGTCGATTTGCCCAAGTCGACCGTGTCGCGCCGCATCGCGCTCTTGGAAGCCAAACTGGGCGAGCGCCTCCTGCAGCGCACCACGCGTAAGCTCATGCTCACCGAATTTGGCGCCAGCCTGCTCGAGCATGCGCGCAAGGTGGTCGACGAGGTCGAGGCGGCCGGCGCCCTGGTCCAGCACCGCCAGCTCGCGCCCAGCGGCAAGCTGCGCGTGTCGATGCCGGGCGACTTCGCCAACCTCGGCATGAACCACATGCTGGCGCACTTCATGGAACTGTACCCGGCCATTACGCTGGAGCTGGACCTGTCGCCGCGGCGCGTGGACCTGGTGAGCGAGAACTTCGATATCGCGATCCGCATGGGCGACCTGCCGGACGACGCCAACCTCAATGCGCGCCGGGTGGCGCTGGAAAAGATCGCCCTGTATGCCTCGCCCGCCTATCTGGCGCGGCGCGGCCTGCCCGAGCACCCCGACGACCTGGTCCAGCACGATTTGCTGTGCCTGCCCAGTCGCGGCGCGGCCATGCCGACCTGGCGCCTGACGCGCGGCAAGGTGGTGTGGGAGCGCGCGCTGCCGGCCAAGCTGACCGCCAACTCGCCCGATCTGCTGGCGCGCATCGCATGCGCTGGCGCGGGCATCGCGGCCAGCTCCAACCTGTTTGCCGAAACCAGTGTGGAAAAAGGCGAATTGGTGCGCATCTTGCCGGAATGGTCGCTACCCGAAGTGACCGGGTGGGCCGTGTTCCCCGGCCGCCGGCTGATGCCGGCCAAGACGCGCGCCTTTCTCGACCTGATGGAAGGAATGTGCTGCGACGAGGCGCGCAAGAAGATGCGCCTGGTTTCCTAGGGCTTGCTCTCGAGGCGCTGGCGCATCTTTTCCAGATACGGTGCGATGCGCGCGCCCATGCTGATCTGGGGATTGGAGTAGCCATCGTCCTTGCCCGCTTCCTTTTCGCGGCGGTCGATGATCAGGCGCGCCGCCGCATGGGCGGTGGCGAACGAGCGCGTGGCGCTGCGCAGCTGTTCGTCGTACATGGCACGGCCAAAGAAGGTCAGTTCCGAGCGGCTGCCGCAGCCGTACGACGTGTGGTCGGCGTCGGACGCGGTCATGACCAGGGTGTCCACATCGGCCAGGGGGGCCACCCAGGCGCCGGCGTAGCAGGCCGAAATGGAAATCACGCGGTGCCGGATGCCGGCCTCGTCGAGCCAATTGCGCAAGTCTTCCGGACGCACCGGGTCGACCTCGAACATGCCGAAACTGGTGGCCAGCTGGCCATCGCTGGCGCCATGTGACGTCAGGTGGATGAACAGCACGTCTTCGTCGCGGTCCATGGTCTGGGCGATGCCGGCGATGGCGCGCTGCAGGTTGAGCGGGGTGGCCCAGGGCATGTCGTCCAGATGGTCGCGGTGATTGATCATGCGCACGCCGCGGCCAGCCGCGTCGAAGCGCTTGGCCATGACGTCGTTGACCACGCCGCTCTCGCGCTGGAACACTTCCTCGCCCTCGTAGGGAGCGAAGGTGATGGTGTACATGTCGGCGACGCCCTGGCGCTGCGGGGCAAGGGCGTCGAGCTGGGCTTCCAGCACCGGTACCTGGTTTTCCACCAGCTCCTGGCTGAAGTGCAGCGCAATATCGGCGTCGCCGTCGTCGCCGCCGTCCGTGTCGTTCCAGTACGGCGTGGCCGGCACCAAATAGGTCATCAGCGCGAACGCGGCGCACACGGCGTAGCACGCCTGGACCCGCTGCGACAGCACGCGGTCGCCATGGCGCATGAGCATCACCAGCAGCGCCACGAAGCGCCAGACGAACGGCAGCAGCCATGCGGCCCACAGCAGCGCCAGCGGCGCCCGGTCGAACTGGCCGGCGCGGCGCAACGCGGCGTCGGCCAGGCCCAGTGTCAGTTCGAGCAGCAGGGCCTGGACCAGGGCCATGGTCAGCAGGTGACCTGCGCTGGGCGCCACGCTGGCGTCGGTGCGCTCGGCGGCGCGTGGACGCAGGGCGTAGCATGCCCATGCGATCAGGGAAAAGGCCGCCCAGCCCGACAGGGCGGCGCGCCAGTTGAAGCTTGCGCTGCCCGGCAATTCCAGGCGCCCCGTGCCGATCGCCGCCGCGATCGAAAGGATCACCAACAGCGCCAGGAAGCCCGGACCGGTACGCAGACGCTCCCAGCGCGCGCGCAGCAGCAGCAACGTGCGCGCGCCCTCGGTCAGCCAGGCCAGGGTCGAGGCGCGCGCAGCGGGCGTCGGCGCGGCCGGTTCCCCGGGCGTGGAAACGGTTTGCGTCAAGGCTTGTTTCCCATGACTTCGCCCAGGCGCACCGGCCGCTCCGGCGCCCACGCGGGATTGAAGGCGATGGTGTCTTTTTTGAACAGCATGACGATGGTGGAGCCGAGCAGGAAGCGGCCCATTTCATCGCCTTTTTTCAGCACGATCTTCTTATCGTCATAGCGCCATTCGCGTACCGCGTTGGTGCGCGGCGGATTGACCAGGCCATGCCAGGCGGTGGCCATGCTGCCGACGATGGTGGCGCCGACCAGGACCAGCACAAAGGTGCCGTGTTCGGCCGAATTGAAAACGCACACCACGCGCTCGTTGCGCGCAAACAGGTTGGGGATGCCGCGCGCGGTGGTGGGGTTGACCGAGAACAGCGCGCCGGGCACATAGATCATGCGCGTCAGGCGCCCTTCGCACGGCATGTGCAGGCGGTGGTAATCCTTGGGGCTCAGGTACAGGTTGGCGAAGCTGCCATCCTTGAACTGGGCCGCCAGCTCGGCGTCGCCGCCAACGAGGGCGGTGGTGCTGAACTGGTGCCCCTTGGCCTGGAAGATCTCGCCGTTGTCGATCTGGCCGAACTGGCTGATGGCGCCATCGACGGGACAGATGAAATCGGCCTTGGCCAGCGGGCGCGCCCCTTCGCGCAAGGGGCGCGTAAAGAATTCGTTGAAGCTGGTGTAGCTGACGATGTCCGGATTGGCCGCTTCGGCCATGTTGACGCCGTACTTGTTGACGAACCAGGTGATCAGCGAGGTGGTATAGGCGCCGCCTGTGCCGCTGGCGATGTGGCCGGCTAAACGCGTCAGTCCCTGTTTGGGGATGAGATACTGCGGCAAAACTTTGAACCTGGACACGATGGCAGCCTGTGAGTAAAGTCGAGCGCCAGATATTACCACCACCGAACGACACAGAGTTATTGTGTTTTGTTCAATTATTCTTCTTGCATAGAAAAAATATTGTCTGACAAACCACGCAAACGGTCCGGAATGACGGACAATGACGAGCTTCCAACCACGCTGTGTTGTCCAATGACTTTTCCTCGTCTCACGCTACTTGCAGTCGCTCTGTCGCACTCCGCCTTTGCTCAGCAGAGTGGACCGGCGGACTCCGGAAAGGTCGAACAGGTCGAGGTCAAGGCAACGACCGATAGTTACGATGCGCGCCGCGAAGATACGGCTTCCAAGATCGTGGTCAGCCACGACGAGATCGTCAAGTATGGCGACAGCAGCCTGCTCGATGTGCTCAAGCGCCTGCCCGGCGTGACCGTCACCGGCGCCTCCGGGCGCGGTGGCGAAGTACGCATGCGCGGGTTGGGCAACGGCTACACCCAGATCCTGATCAACGGCGAACGGGCGCCGGCCGGCTTTTCGTTCGATACGCTGGCGCCGGACACGGTCGAGCGCATCGAAGTCATTCGCGCCGCGACGGCCGAGTTCAGCACCCAGTCGATTGCCGGCACCATCAACATCGTGCTGCGCAAGACCGTCAGCAAGGCGCAGCGCGAATTCAAGACCGGTTTGTCGGGCGGGCACGGCTCGCTCGCGCCCAGCGCCAGCCTGCAGCTGTCGGACCGCGCCGGGCAGTTTTCGTACTCGGTGGCCCTGAATGCCTACCGCAACCGCTACCGGCGCGAGACCCCCGGCGCCGAGCAGCGCGTCGACCCGTCCGGCATCCTGGTGCAGGACGACGTGGGCAGCTACAACGACCATGGCTCGATCAGCAGCATGAACTTCGCGCCCCGTCTGAACTGGACGTTCGCCAACGGCGACACGCTCACGTCGCAAAGCTATGCCAACCTGTGGCGCTTTGCCAGCGACGCCGATTCGGACACCATCAGCCGCCTGCCGCCTGGCGCCGACTATCCTTTCGTGACCTGGCACATGCATAACCGCAGCCAGTTCCTGCGCACCGATCTGACCTGGGTGAAGAAGCTGGCCGACGGCGCCAAGCTCGATGTCAAACTGGGCACCTCGGCGTCGAACCTGCGCACCGCATCGCTGCGCGACGGCTACGCGGCGCGCGGCGGCGCGCTGCTGGTCGACAGCGATGTGGCCACGCGCGGCAGCGAACGCGGCACCGTCAGCACCGGCAAATACAGCTCGCCCCTGGGCGGTGGCCATGCGCTGGCGATCGGCTGGGATGGTGGCGTGAGCCGCCGCAACGAGCGCCGCACCGAAGCGTCGCTGTATGGCGACCCGCTCGGCGGCTACGTGCCCGACGACAGCGACGCCCGTTACCGCGCCCGGGTCGAGCGGCTTGCCTCCTACGTCCAGGATGAATGGAACGTCACGGCGCGCTGGTCGGTCTACCTGGGGGTACGCTGGGAAGGTATCGCTACCGAAGTCACGGGCGACGCTATCGCGCCCGTCAAGGCCCATACCGGCGTATGGAGTCCGCTGTTCCAGACCCTGTACAAGCTGCCGGGCACCAAGGGCGACCAGGTGCGCCTGGCGCTGACCCGCACCTACAAGGCGCCGACCACGCAAAGCCTGATTCCGCGCATCCAGAAGTCGGCCAACAACACGGAAAACGAACCCGATTTGACGGGCAACCCGGCCCTGCGTCCCGAACTGGCGACGGGCCTGGACGCGGCCTACGAACATTACTGGGCTGAGGGCGCGATGGTCTCGGTCAGCGTGTCGAGCCGGCGCATCAGCGATTACACGCGCCAGGACACGGATCTGATCGGCACGCGCTATGTGTCGCGCCAGGTCAATGACGGCAACGCCAGCACGCACGGCCTGGAAATCGACGCCAAGTTCCCGCTGGCCTCGTTGTGGGACGGTGCACCGGCCATCGATGTGCGCGCCAATCTGAGCCGCAACTGGTCCAATGTCGACGCCGTACCCGGACCGGACAACCGGCTCGACCAGCAGACCCCGTTGTCGGGGACGTTCGGCCTCGACTACAAGGCGGGGCGCCTGACCGCGGGCGGCAGTTTTTCCTTCCGCAGCGGCGGGCCGGTACGCCTGTCGGACAACCAGGCCACTTACCAGAGCGTGCGGCGCGATCTCGACATGTACGCCTTGTGGAAGTTCGACGCCAAGCAGCAGGTGCGCGTGACGCTGTCGAACCTGCTGGCCCAGGATGACTTCAGCGACAATACCTACCTGAGCAGCGTGCGCGGCACCACGGTGCGCCGCTCGATCTCGCCCGGCTACCCGAGCATGCGCGTGCTGCTGGAAACGAAGTTCTAGATCGGCGGCGTGGTGCCCGTGGCGGGAAGGGGCGCGATCGGGATCTGGCGCTTCCTGAAGTAGTGGATCGCCACGCCCACAGCCAGCGCCTGCATGGCAGCGCACAGGAAGAACGTGGCGCCCAGACGCCAGTCGCTGGCCGGATAATGGCTGGCGCGGCTCAGGATGTAGGTGCCCAGCAGCGGCATGAAGACAATCCCGATACTGTTGATCGATTGTAACGAGCCCATGAGTTCGCCCTGTTCGCCGGGTGGCGTGGCCTTGGAAATGATGCCCTGCAGGGCCGGGCCGGCGGCAAAGGCCAGCAGATTGCACAGGATGAAGACGTACATCATCCAGCCCTGGGTGGCCAGGCCGTACAGCAGGAAGGTAATAGCGCCCGACGCCAGACCCAGAATCGACAGGCGCACTTCGCCGAAGCGCTTGAGAAGGATCGCCAGCAGGCCGGCCTGGACGCTGGCGGCCGCCAGGCCGACGCAGAACAGGGCGATGCCATTGTCGCGCGGCGTCCAGTCGAAACGGAAGGTGGTATACAGCACCCAGGTCGACTGCAGCATCATCTGCGCCAGCGCCGACAGGGCGAACACGATGACCAGGCCGCGAATGTCGACCCGGCGCACCAGCTTGCCCAGCGCCGCGAACGGGTTCATGCGCGCGAGCGAAAACGGCTGGCGCAGCGACGGGTGGAGCGACTCAGGTACAAACAGGTAGCCATAGACGAAATTGGCCGCACACAGTCCCGCCGCGACCAGGAACGGCAGCTTGAGACTGATCTGGCCCAGCAGGCCGCCCAGCGCGGGACCGCAGATGAAGCCCAGGCCAAAGGCAGCGCCCACCTTGCCGAAGCTCTTGGCGCGGTTTTCCGGCGTCGAAATGTCGGCCGCATAGGCCGACGCCACCGACATGCTGGCCGAGGACATGCCGCCGATGACGCGCCCGACGAACAGGAAGGCCAGGGTAGGTGCCATGGCCGTCATGAGGAAGTTCAGGCACATGCCTGCCATCGAATACAGCAGCACGGGGCGGCGCCCGACCCGGTCGCTGATGGCGCCCAGCATGGGCATGAACAGAAATTGCATCAGGCCGAAGGTGGCCGACATGATCCCGAACCAGAACGCCTGCTGGTCGCGCCCGTGCACGAAGTCGCCCACCAGCACCGGCAGCACCGGCACGATCAGACCGATGCCGAGCATGTCGATGAAGATGCAGACGAGGACAAAATTGAGGTTGCCGGGACGGATGGGATCGGCGATGCGAACACTGCTCATGGGGACGGGCCGGGAATCGGTGGAAACAGCGCCTATCTTAACGCAACATCGCGCCGCTCGCGTCCGGCGCTATTTTTCTTTATGGCAAGCCGCCCTGCAATGGCGGATGGTTTAACTCGGGAGGTGATAGGCCGTTCATCGGCGTCGGTTTGCACATCCTGGGCGCACCGTATTTCGCCGTTCACGTGGTCCGTACCGGGCGCGAACTGAACTGGCTGAGGATCCTGTTCTGGTTCCCCTTGCTGGGCAGGCTCGCTAGTCCGGCATGCTCCTGACTGCGCGCTGCGACAGCGCGTCCGCTTCGCCATTCTTGTGGCGCGGGATCCAGCGCAGCGTCACGTTGCCCAGCGCCGCCAGCAGGGCGCTGGCGGCGCCGCGCAGCTCGGCCAGCAGGGGCGAGCCTGCATCATGGTGCATGTCGTTGATGACGACCTGGCTGTCGCCGTAAATGGTCAGGTCGCGTGCACCGGCGCCGCAGGCCGCGTCGAGGAGCGCGATGAGTGCCCGGTATTCCGCTTCGCTGCTGTTGCCGTAACCGGCGCCGCGGGCCACTTCGATGCGTTCGCCGTCGGGGCCGAGCAGCAGCGCACCGATGCCGCAGCGCCCCGGGTTGGGCAGGGCGGACCCGTCGAACCAGCCGCGCCAGGCCGACGCCGGTCCTGCATGGCGCGCTGCGCGGGCCGCCATGGCGGCGTTCCTGGCGGCCGTTCTGGCCGCGCTGCGCGCCGCATCGGCCTGCCGCAGCTGCCGCCGTTCGGCCAGCAGTTGCGCCAGAGCGCCCGGCGCGGCGCTGCGTTCGAGCGTCAGGCGCAGGGCGCTCGCCTGGTCGGCGGCCGCGCCGCTGCGCACCAGCTTGCGTGCGGCGGCGCGTTCGGCCTTGAAGGCGGCTTCGAGCAGCGCTGGGAGGTCGGGCAGGTCGGGGAGGTCGGCGACGTCGGTCATGGCGGCAGCATACCCGAAAAAAAAGCGCCACCCGGTCAGGTGGCGCTCTGTCTTGCCGGCTTAGTAGCGGCGCGGATCGTCGGGGCGGTGGTCGCGCCGGTTGGAGACGCCGTCGCCATCGCGGTCGCGGTCGTCGCGATTGCGTACGCCGTCGTTGTCGCGGTCACGGTCGTAGGCATCAGGGATGCCGTCGCGGTCGCGGTCGCGCCGTTCGAGGCGATCCGGCACACCATCACGGTCGCGGTCGCGGCCTTCCAGGCGGTCGGGCACGCCATCGCGGTCGCGGTCGCGGCCGCCACGTTCCCAGCGGCCCTGTTCCATATACCACTGGCCGCCGCGTTCGCGCCACACCGGGCGGGCATATACATAACCGACGCGCTCGCGCACCCAGGTCCCGCCCACCCATTCGTGGCGGTTGCCGCGCCAGTTCCAGTAGCCCGGCACCCAGACATAGCCCGAGCGGGCTTGCGGGATGCGTTCATAGCGCGGTGCGGGCGGGGCGATGCGCACATACGTGTCGACGTCGCCGACCTGCTGCCAGCCGCCGCGATTGAGGCGCCAGCTGTCATTGTCGCGCACCCATTCGCTGCGCGCGAAGCGGTAGCCCTGGCGCTCGGCTTCCCAGTGGCCGCCGATCCACACGTGGCGGTTGCCTTCCCAGTTCCAGAAGCCGGGTGCCCAGACGTAGCCGTGGCGCGGCGCGGGAATCCGTTCGTAGCGCGGCGCCGGGGGCGCGCTGTTGATGACCAGATTGACGCCAATCTGGGCCGAAGCGGCGACAGGCATCATGGCTGCCACGCCAAGGGTCAGGGCGGCGGCGAGAGCGAGGGTGCGTTTCATGTGAGTCTCCTGGGTGAACACGTTGAATTGACTATAGCAACGGTGTTGCGCGTTCAGGAGAATTGAATCAAGTTCTTACATTTGAAACAAGTGCATGCGTCCGTGTAAGCGGCCGCCTGCGCATGGGCAGGCGGCGTGCGCATCACAGCCGGCCGTCGGCTGCGCTGGCGCTGGCCACGGCGGCGCGCTCGGCTTGCAGCGAGCGCACTTTCTCGGCCGCGGTCATGCGCTTGGCCTTGACCACCACCGTGGGCACCGCCACGCGGGCCAGGGTGGTGGCGGGGGCCTCGGCCCGCACGTGGGTATGGAGGGCGAAGGTACCCAGCACCGCCAGGGTGGCAGTCGCGACGAATACAGCTTCCATGTGTTTGAGGAGTTTCATGACCTTTCCTTTCAGTGTGGGGTGGCGATGTGTTCACTGTAGGCCTGTAGCGGCGCGCGAGCGAGCGCTTTGCGACGAACTGCGTCTTTTGCGGGGCGGCCTGCATGGAGGACGGACCGGCTGATGCCGGGCTCGCCACGGCGCTTTTCCTGCGCCCCCGGCTAAGGCTGGGCAAGGGGGATCGTCATGGTGAGCAGGATCGCAATGGTGTGGCAGGCGCTGGCCGGACGCCGGCGCCAATGGCGGCGCGCGCGCAATCTGCGCGCCGGACGGGCGGCGCCGACGCCGGCCAGCGCACTGCCGCGCTGGAGCGCCCTGGCCGGCGTGGCCGCCGCGCTCGCGGGCGGCGTGCTCATCGCCGGCCATGCGCGCCAGCTGGGCGGCACCGGGCAGGCGCTCGACGTGACGGCCGGCGTGTCCGCCGCCGCCGCCCTGCAAAGCGTGGCGCCGGGCGCCGTGTTCGAGGTCGCTGCGCGCACCGGTGTTGGCGTCAGCCAGCACGGCGCGGCGACCATCGTGGTCGTGAGCGGCATGCTGGCGGCCGATCCGGTGCGGATCGACCTGTGCACCCAGCTCCAGGCCGATGGCCGCCTGTCGCCCCTGCGGGTAGGGTATCAATTCAGCCAGATCGCGCGCCTGGTCGCCAGCGCCAAGGCGCCGGCGCTGCACAACGTGGCGCTGGCCGGTCCCGCCCTCAAGGACATGCCGCAGGCGCTTGTCAGCGGTGCGGCGACGCCCGATTTTTCGCTGCCGCTGGCCGTGTCGCTGCCCTCGCCAGGGCCGGATGCGCGCTGGATCGGCGATGGCGCGCCCGGCACGCTGCGGCGCGACGGCTGGCTGGTGTGGCGGGACGGCGCGCTGCGCGTGCAGCGCCGCGCCAGCGGCCGCTGCGCGCGTGCGGGGGAACTGGTGCTGCAGCTGTATCAGCCAGGCGAGCGAGCGCGCGCGCTCGTGACCGCCCTGCGGCCGGACGCCCCGAGCGCATCGGCCATCCTGGCGCCAGGCAGATACACGGTGCCGGCCGCGCCGGCCGCCAGCCTCGAAGACCAGGCCCTGTTTCAGGCGCTGCAGGCGCATGGGCTGGTGCGCCTGAACCGCGCTGGCATGGTCGAGCTGGCACCGCGCGACCTGGCCGCCTGGCAGGACGCGGAGCATGCCGAACGTGCCGGCGAGCTCGCTACCTGGTCGACGGTGGCAGCCGACCCGGAAGCGACGCGCCTGTTCCGGCGCCTGTACCGCATGGCCGATGGCGAGTATGTGCGCGAGCAGGTGCGCATTTTTAACAATGAACGGCGCCTGCTGGCCTGGCGCGTGCGGCCGGCCTACGCGGCGCAGCCGTGGCAGGCCAGCGTAGGCGGTGCGCCCGTGGGCGCGGCGGCCGATGTGCCGCCGGCGGCCACGCGCCTGTTTGCCGACCTGCCGCAGGGCTGGGCGCCCTGGTCGCGCGTGGCGGCCTGGCCCGAAGCGGGGGGCGCGGGGCCGGCGACGCTGCGCCTGACGCTGGCGCAACCGGCCAGCGGCGCCGAACGCATCGACGTCCTGCTGGTCGGCCGCGTGCAGGCAGTGTCGGGCGCGCGCCTGGACGGCGCCGTGCGCGACGCCTGCAGCGGACGAGCCTGCCCGGCGCCCTCGGCGGTGCAGGTGGTGACGCTGACCCCGCTGCCGGGCGCGCGCAGCATCGCCATCGATGCCTTGCCGCTGGAACTGGGCGCGCTGGCGGGCGACCAGCAGTACCGCCATGTGCGCGTGGCAGCTGGCAAGCTGGCCTGGCGCGCGCTGGCGGCCAACAGCAGCACGGCGCGGCGCGCCGATGCGGCGCCGGTGACGCTGACCGACCGCCACGGCACGCTGCTGTGGAGCGGCGGGGCGCCGACCCCGGCCGCCAGCGCGGCAGGCCTGGCCACCATGCTCGGTCTGCGCGCCGCCCAGACCAATTCCGTGGCCGGCATGCTGGCGCGCCTGCCGTCGCCAGGCGGTGAAGCGCACGCCGCGCGCATGACGCTCGACCTGGCCTTGCAGCGGGCCAGCTACGACGCCCTGGGCTGCATCGCCATGCGGCGCGGGCGCTGGGATGGCGCGCGCTGCAGCGGCGGCCAGGCGCCGCCGCCAGGCCGCCAGGCCGGCATCGTGATCCTCGATACCGCCAGCGGCGACGTGCTGGCGGCGGCCGGCGCCGGCACCGCCCCCGTCGGCGCGGACAACTGGAACGAAGTGCGCGATTTCGACCGCGCCAACCCGGACCGCAGTCCGCTGCGCCTGCCCGCCCTGCAGCACGATGGTGGCGCCCATCGCAGCCCCGGCTCGACCTTCAAGATCGTCAGCGCGCTCGGGCTGGAACTGGCCGCGCGCGACAACGGCCAGATCGATCGCCTGCTGGGCGGCATGCCGCTGGCATCGCTCAACCGCATGGCGGCGGGCGGCGGTTTCGCGTTCCAGACCGACGCCGCCAGCTATCCGGTCGACACGCGCCTGGCGCACATCACCAATTACAAGGACCAGCACCTGGATCGGCGCGCCGTCAACGGCCGGCTGGGGCTGTCGCAGGCGCTGACCTACAGCCTCAATACCTGGTTCGCCTGGTCGGCGGAATTGAGCGACGCCAGCCTGTTCGGCCGTGCCGAAGGCGGCGCCCCGGACTTGCAGGCGCTCGACGCGGGCGCGCTCGACAGCGTGCGGCCGATCGCCGCCATGGCGCGCCGGCTCGGCTTTGGCCGTCCGGTGCGGCTCGACGGCGGCTTGCTGCCCGCCGACTTCGCCTGGTCGGCCTGGGACGCGCTGCAAGCGAGCGAAGCGCGCGTCGATCCGATCCATACCCGCCATGAGCTGCGCCAGATGGCCATTGGTTTGCGCATGCAGGCCACGCCGCTGCACATGGCGATGGTCGCTGGCGCGGTGGGCGAGGGCAGGGTGATCGCGCCGCGCCTGCTGCTCGAGCTCGACGGCAGCGCCGCGCAGCCTGGCGAGACGGCGCCGCTGGGCGTGCGCCTGGACCGGGTACGCGCCGGCATGAAAGGCGTGGTCGATGCCGGCACCGCCGCCGCCGCCTTCCGCGCCCCGCAGCTGGCGGCGATCCGACGCGGCCTGTCGGGCAAGACCGGGACCGCGCCGACCATGGTCACGGGCAGCGATGGCGTGGCGCGCGAACTGGCCACCGTGTGGTTCGCGGGCTGGCTGGAGCCGGGCAGTCTGCCCGGGCAGAAAACGCGCCTGGCGGTGGCCGCCTTTGTCAGCCATTCGGAAGGGTCGGGCGGCGACCACGCCGCGCCGCTGGTGGCGGCCGTGCTGGCCTCCATGACTGCAGGCAACACTGAACAGAGGGGTAAATAGGGCTCTCAAGCGCGCCTTGCCGATCGGCGTTGTGTGGCATCATTTTGGTGTAAAAAACAACACCGAGGACGCGATGCGCTTGCCGGGCACCCGGTATCAGGAACATGGCTGGGAACACGTGCGCAAGCTGCTTGGGCGCTGCTCCCTGCAGGCGTTCGCCCAGGGCGTGCTGGCGCACCTGGGGCCGGCGGACCCGGAAACGCAAGCCGCTGCCCTGGACCTGTACACCGACCTGGTGGCCGAGGCGCTGCGCGCCCAGGCGCGTACTGCGCGCGCGGCCGCGCCCGGCAACAGTTATGGCGACAGCGTAGGCGAACTGGCCCTGAGCCTCCTGTACGAACTGCAGGCGCGGCCGGCCGACTGGGCCGCCATGTGCGCGGCGCTGCGCGCCGATCGGGTCCGCGGCGAGCCTGGCGCCGCGGACGAAGCGCTGCTGCGCAAGAAAGTCAACGACATGTACTGCGTGGTGCGCGACAAGGTCGACGCCGACAACTATCAGGCGGCCTGCGGTCGCCCCTGCAGCCCGAACCGGATCTATACCTACCGCATGCTCGACACCGCCTACGGCGAGATTGCCCGCCTGTTTGCCGCATGGGGCGAGCATGCCGGCCAGGTCGGGGTCATCCTCGATCGTCCGCCCGGCGCCATGCCGATCGAAGTGCGCCAGATGCGCGGCATCGCCCAGTGCAGGCCGGAGTGGATCATCCGCTGGAGCGCGTCGCTGGAACGCTTCGGCGCCGGGCCCGGGCCCCTGCACACGCGCTCCAAGCGCTTTTCCAGCCTCAGGAACAACCCCGAGCAGATCGCCGCCATGCTGGCCGAGATCGGCGACTACGAAGAGCTGTCGGCCAACCGCGATCACGCGTGGCAGGACGACAGCGCCGGCGCGGCGGCCTGGCTGGACGCCCTCGACGAGGTACTGGCGGCCGCGCCCGGCCCCGGTCCCGACCAGCTGCTCGCCAGCGCAGCGGACGACTGCGCCGATGCCGAAGCACAGCCAGAGGCCGAAACCGAACCCGATCTCGATCCAGTCCATGACCGTGCGGCGCAGGCGCGCGAAAGCGCCGCCGCGCTCCATCTTTCACTGCCCCCCCGCTTCATGCAGTTGGCAAGGTCGGCCCAGGATGGCGGCAGCTGGGTTTGCCGCATGCTGCAGGCCGACTCGCTGCCGGTGCGGCTGGCGGTGTATCTGAAGCTGCTGGGCGGGGCCGACGACAGCTATCCGCCCGACTGGCTCGATCCGGCCACCGGCGAATTGCCCACCATGGCGCAGCTGGCGGTGCTCGACGACGTGTCGCTGCCGACGCTGCGCAAACGGCGCGACGCGGCCATCGCCAGGCTGACGGGAGCGGCAAGACCATGAAAGGAAGCGATTGTGAGCACCAATGACGACCCGGGCCGCCGGCTGGAAGCGGCGCTGCGGCTGGCGCGCCGCGTGGAGGGCGACCGCCTGATGCTGGCCGACGCGGTGCTGCTGGCCGCGCTCGACGCCAGCCGCCCCCTCACCGCCACCGAACAGGCCGCGCTGCGCGCCTCGCCCCTGACCCAGCGCCGCTTGCGTGCGCTGGTGCAGGGACGCAGCGCGCAGCAGGCGCCGTGCGCCTGGCAGGGCAGCGGCGGCATGCTGCGCGCCGCCAGCGGCGGGGTGCTGACGGCGCTGGCCACCGACGACGGCCACTGGGCCCTGCATTTCGTGCAGCACGATGGCAGCTGGCGCGTGATCCTGACGCTGGACGCCAATGCGCCATTCGCGGCGCGCCTGGTGCGCGAGCAGCCACTGCTGCGGGTGCGCGATGGCGCCGGCGCGATCGTCCTGCAGGGCAGCCTCGACGCCGACGGCGAGTGCGAAAGCGCGTGGCCGTTCGCGGCGCCCCCCGGACCCCACTTCCAGGCCAGCGGCGCGCGGTTCGCGGTGGAGCCGGTGCGCCCATGAAAGCGCTGTTCGCGCGCGCCAGGACGACCGATGTGACGGCGCTCGGTGTCAGTGCGCTCGCCTTGTCGGCGCCTGCGGGCAGCGTGGTGCCGCCCGGCTGCGGCGCGGTGCTGTTCGACCAGGGCGGCCAGACGCGGCGTCTGCAGGCAGGCGCGCGCATCGCTTGCCGCGACCATGAGCGCGCGCTGCTGTATCACCCCGGTCCCTACAGCGCCGACCTGCAACCGTTTGCCGCCGCGCCCGAGATGGGGCTGCGTCTCGGTTTCGGGGTCGACAGCGCCGACCCGCGCCTGCCGCAGCAGCGCTTCGACCTGTTCCTGGCCAGCGAGGGCGCCGATGGCATGGCCCTGGCCGCCCTGTGCGGTCGCATCGAGCAGGCCGTGCAGCACGAACTGGCGCAGGGCAATCTGGCGCTGCCACCCTGCACAACGCTGGACGAATGGGAGCGCTTTCGGGCCGGCCTGAACGAGTTGCTGTACACCCGTTTCGGTCTGTCGGTGGCCGATTGCGTACCGGTCGATCTGGGCGAGAGCGTCGATTACGCCCAGCTGCTGCTGGCGCGCGCCGACGGTGCGGCGGCGCCCGCGTGCCTGCCTGCCGCGGCCGCGCCCGAGCCGGACGACGCGGCCGTGCTGCGCCGCCTGTTTCTCGAACTGCCCTGCGTGACGGCGGCCCTGCGCGCGCTGGTGCTGCCGCCAGGCCAGGCGCTGTTCGCCCGCCACCAGGCGCTGCTGCAGCGCCTGACCCTGGTCGGCCTGGCGGTCGCCACCATGCCGGCCCTGGCGCTGGCCGCGCCCGGTGTGCCCCTGCCTGCGCCGGCCCGGCTGGCGCGCGCGCGCCACGGCGTGGCCGCGCTGGCCGCGCTTGACGAGGCCTGGGCCTGGCTGGCGCGCGCGCCGCAGATGGACAGCGGCGCGGCCGGCGCCATTCTCGACGACGCCGAACGCATCGTCGCCAATCTCGAACTTGCCTGCGCCGCCCGGCGCGCAGTGCCATGAACGTCCTGCCCACCAGCGCGGCATGCCGTACCACCCTGGCCAGCGGCGTGGTGGCCACCGTCACGGCCACGCGGCGAGCGCGCGGCGGCCGTGCCGACGTCAAGTGCGGGGCGGCGGGCCAACCGGCGCTGGCCGAACGCATGCAGCAGGTGGTGCGCCTGGCGCGCCACACCGAGACGCGGCTCGACAGCCGCGACCAGGTGGTCCTCAGCATCGATCCGCTCCCGGCGCCCGGGGAGCGCGACTGGGAACTGGCGGCCGTGCTGGCCGACCGCATGGTGCGCGGCCTGTGGCAGGCGCCAGCGGGCGCGCACGCCAACGGCTGGTCCATGCAATGGGAACGGGGGCGCATCGACGGCCACGATCTTGCTCCGGCGCCGGGCGTACTGCTGGGCGGCGAACTGGCCTGGCTGGGGCGCTTGCAGGGCCAGCCCGACGCCGGCGCCAGCGTTTCCGCCGCGCGCGCCTGGTTTCCCCTTCATAGCGGCGGCATCAACGACAGCCTGTGCTGGGTCGAGGTCAGCGTCCATCCGCTGGCCGCGCCAGGCGAGCAGGACGAGGAAGACACCATTGCCGCGCCCGGCCTGGACCTGGCGCGCCAGCAGGCCGTGCGCCTGACCCTGGCCGGTGCGCGCCACTTCGACGGCCGCGCCATCGGGCGCTGGCGCACGGTGGTGCGTTTCGGCCAGACCCAGTTCCAGGGCAACTCCTTCGAACTGGCGCTGGTCATGGCCGACCGCCTGGCGCGCGGGCGCGAATGGCTGCCGCGCGGGCGCATCATCGCCAGCGGCTGTTCCGGCGCCTGGCATGCGGGCCGGGTCGATACGGTGGAGGGCGGGGCGCCCAAATGCGCCTTGATCGCGCGTGAGGCGGTGCACGGCGACCGGGTCCTGCTGCCGCTGGCCTGGGCCGCCTCGCTCGAGAGCGCCTTCGAGGCCAGCCTGCGCGCGCGCGGGGCCAGTCTGGCCTGGATCGACAGGATAGGCATGATTTAGTACGGCGGCGCACGCTTCGCGCCGGCAATGTATGGCACGCTGTCCCCTGCTAGAATCGTTTGTCCGGGGCGCGCACGATCGCTAAGTAGTGCAGAAAGATTAACAGGAGTCTCACATGTTCCAGATGTTCGGATTTGGCGGTGTCACATGCCCGCGCTGTGCGCACCGCAACAGCGGCGAGGCCGGCTACTGCGCCCAGTGCGGCCTGACCCTGGGCGCCAGCCGCAGCGAGCCCATCTTTCAAGACAATCGCTGGATTCCTGGAGACAACGAACTGGCCGTCTTTTTTGGTGTCCGGGAACTCTCTGGTCTGTTTGTCAAGATCCTGCGGGTGCCCGCCACCACCCGCGCGTATATCTTGCAGGGCGACAAGGCAACCGAAGTGCCGCAGGGCGACTATGAAATCGAGGGCTTCTTCACCCGCCTGAACCACCTGCTGCGCAACCAGCATGCCGAAATCCTCATCACGCGCAGCGCCGCCTTGCCGGTCGAATTCACCTTCGACGACTTGCAGACGGCCGAGCACCTGGCTGTCTCGGCGCGCTTTGTGCTGTCGCTGCGGATCGAACAGGTCAGCGCCTTTGCCCAGCACTTCATGACCATGCCGGGCGTGGTCACCACCGATCACCTGCGTGCGCTACTGGCGCCGTCGGTGCGCCAGCTGGCCGCCGAATTCGTCGCCGGCCAGCCGATCCGCGACATGGCCGCCAACCGCGATCTGCGGCCCCAGCTTGACGAGCGACTGCAGGGCGCGCTCAAGATGCGCCTGGCGCAGTACGGGCTGGCGGTGGTGCAGGTCGACACGCTGGCCCTGCGCCATGACAAGTTCGACGCCAACCGGGCCCGCGTCGGCAGCCTGTGGCTGGTGGCCGACGAGCGCCGCGTGCAGATCGAGCACGCCATGCAGCTCGAGGAGCTCTACAACGAACAGGAGTGGCAGGCCATCTGGCGCGAAGAGCAGGATGCGCGCCTGCGCAGCCGCCGGCGCGAACTGCGCCAGGACGAGAGCGTGGCCAATGCCGAGCAGAGTCTGGCCAGCGCCGAACGGCTGCAAGCGATCCGCGCGCGCGAGATCGAACTGTACGCACGGGTGGTCGATTCGCGCAACCGCAAGCAGGCGCTCGAGCGCGGCGCCGGCCAGATCGTGGCCGAACTCGAACACGAACTGGCCAAGAAGGGCGCGGCGCGCGACGACGAGTCGACCCAATGGTCGCACCTGCGCCGCCTGGCCGAGATCCATATGCGCACCGAGCTCGAAATCGCCCAGCAGGGCGCCAGCGAAGCGCGCCAGATGGCCCAGCAGCGTTTTTCGCACCAGCTGCTGCAGCAGCAGATCGACAACAAGATTGCCCAGGCGCTGGGCATCGAAGATGAAACGCGCAAGCGCGCCGAACTGCAGCGCCTGCACCAGCGCCAGCAGGAGGCGGCGCGGCGCGACAGCGAGATCGAAGCCGAACATCACCAGGCCCGCTGGCAAGCCCTGGCCCTGACCAACGCCGCCCACAAGCGCGAGGCCGAGCGGGTAGCTGAATGGGAAGAGCAGCTGGCACTGGACCGCCAGCGCGAGCTGCTGCGCGCCGATGCGGTCAAGGATGCCGCCGGGCGCGCCGAACTCGAACAGATCACTCAGAAAATCGATGTCCTGCGCCGCAGCGGCGCCCAGGCCGAGTCGGTGGTTCAGTACGAAAAGCTGCTGCGTACCATCGAGGCGGACGGCATCCATGCGCGCCAGGCCCAGCAGATCGCGCTTGACGGCGAGCAGCAGCGCCACGCGCTGCGCCAGCAGGAGCAGGAAGCGCAGTGGCAGCAGGAACTGCGGCGCATGGACCACGTGCGCGACGAAAAATACGCCCAGCACGCGCATGAGATCGCGCTGGCGCGGGTCGAGATCGCGCGCGCCGAGTCGCTCGGCGCCATGAGCGACACGGCCAAGGTGGCGCTGGCGGCCGGGCCGAACGCGGCGGCGCTGGCCGATGTCATGAAAACCCAGGTGCATGCGGGCATGAGCGCGCAGCAGCTGGCCGCGCTGGCCGGCGTGGTGGCGGCCGGCGCTGGCGTGACGCCGGCCCAGGCCGCGCAGGACGCGCGTGAGCAGGTCGAGCGCGAGCAGGCCCGGCGCGACGCCGAGGTGGACAAGGACCGGCGCCACCAGCTCGACCTGCTGGCCAGCCAGAACGATGTCAACAAGGCGGCCCTGCAGACCCAGGCCGCGCTGGGCACGGGCGTGGCCGGCGCCGCCCATGCGGCGCGCGCGCAGCGGACGGCTACCTGCCCGAACGGCCACCCGGTGGGACCGGACGACCATTTCTGCGCCCGCTGCGGCGCGGCGCTTCACACGTGACAGGACAGATGCAAACGGCCAGAGACAAGATTCGGGAACTGCGCGCCCTGCACGAAGACGGCCTGCTCAGCCAGCAGGAATTCGACAGCCGCAAGAATGCCATCCTGGACGCCGAATACGCGCCCCCGGGCAGCCTGCCCACGCCCATGCCGGCCGCCATCCACATCAAGCAGGGCACCGAAATCGGTCTGATGGCGGGTCAGGAAATCGGCCCCCAGAACCGGCGCTACCGCCTCGAACGGCTGATCGCCCACGGCGGCATGGGCCAGGTCTGGCAAGCCACCGATCTGGCCACCCATGCCGAACTCGGTCACAGTGCGATGGTGGCGCTCAAGATCCTGCCGCCCCAGCTGACCCAGAGCGCCAGCCACGCCAAGCTGCTGATCGAGGAAGCGACCCAGGCCCGGCGCCTGGCGCACGAACACATCGTGCGGGTCTACGAATGGGCCCAGGACCCGGCCACGGCCAGCTACTTCATCATCATGGAATGCCTCGAAGGCGAGGATCTGGACAGCCTGCTGGCGCGCGACGGTCCGCTCACGCTGGCCGCGGCCAGCGCGTTGCTGGCGCCCGTGGCCGACGCACTGCAGTACGCCTGGGACAAGCACAAGCTGGTGCACCGCGACATCAAGCCGGGCAATGTCTTCGTCACCAGGAAAGGCGAGGTCAAGCTGCTCGACTTCGGCATCGCCGCGCGCGCGCGCAGCAGTGCCAGCAGCATCGGCCTGGAAGCGCCCGCCAATTCCGGCACCGCCGGCTACCGTGCTCCGGAAGCGGGCACGCTGCAGCGCCAGCCGGGCCGCGCGCTCGACGTGTACGCGGTGGCCGTGATGATTTACCAGATGGTCGAGGGCCGCATGCCGTTCGACGGGGCGCGCAGCGCCAGCCATGAGCCACCCCAGCCGCTGGCGCTCACGGCGCGCCAGTGGCAGGTGCTGCAGTCCGGCTTTGCCTGGGATCCGGAGCGCCGTCCCGCCTCGGTGGCGGCGCTGCTGGCGGCGCTGGACGCCGCGCTCGGCCCCAGTGCCGAAGAAATCGCCGCCGAGCAGGCTGCGCGCCTGGCCGAGGAGCGCGAGCGCCAGGCCCGCCTGGCCCTGCGCCGCAAGGCCGATGCCGACGCCGCAGCGGCGGCCCAGCTGATCAAGGACAAGCAGCGGCGCGAACAGGAAGCCATCGACAAGGCCGAGGCGGAAGCGGCCAAGCGCGAGCGCAAGGAGGCGCTGCGGCGCCAGCTCCTGGAGCGGCGCGAGGCCGACGCGGCCAAGGCACGCCTGGCCAAGGAAGAACAGCAGCGCCGGGCTTTGCAGGCAAAGGCGGCAGCTGCCTACCGCAGCGAACAGGAGCGGGCGCGCGCCGACATGGCGGCCCGCACCGCCGAGGAACTGGCGGCCCTGATGCCGTCGCCTGACAGCCCGGTGGCCGATACCGAAGGGGTGCTGCGCGACCGCTTTGCCGATGGCAGCGGCAGCGGTCCGGACCTGGTGCTCATTCCCACCGGCCGCTTCCAGATGGGATCGAACGAGGTGGAGCGGCGCCGCGCCATGGAAGCCGGTTCCCAGCAATCCTGGGTCGAACGCGAAACGCCGCAGCACTGGGTCGGCATCGAGCAACCGTTTGCCATGGGGCGCTATCCGGTCACGGTGGGGCAGTGGCGCCAGTTCGCGCGCGCCACCGGCTGGCAACCGCAGGGCGAGGTCAACTGGGCCGCGCCCGGGTTTCGCCAGACCGACCTGCATCCGGTGGTGGGCGTGACCTGGCACGACGCCCAGCAATACCTGCGCTGGCTGAGCGAGATGACGGGCCAGACCTACCGCCTGCCCAGCGAGGCGGAATGGGAATATGCCTGCCGCGCCGGCACCAAGACCGCCTTCAGCTTCGGCGACACGATCCACACGGGCCTGGCCAATTACGATGGCAATTACACCTACAACGGCAGCCCGAAGGGCGAATACCGCCAGGGCACCACGGCCGCCGGCACCTTCGCGCCCAATCCCTGGGGCTTGTTCGACATGCATGGCAATGTGTGGGAGTGGGTGCAGGATGTGGTGCACGACAATTACCAGGGCGCGCCGAATACCGGCATGGCGTGGGAAGAGGGGGGCGACCAGAGCCGGCGCATCTTGCGCGGCGGCTCCTGGCTGTACAACCCGCGCTATTTGCGCTCGGCCCTGCGCAATGGCTTTTCCGCCGCACTGAGCAACGATATTGTCGGCTTCCGGGTGGCGCGCACGCTGATCTGACTTGCACTTTTCGCTGCATTTCTTACACTGAAGTGAAGGAGGTGCACCATGAAAATTCCTGAAGACTTGCGTATCCCCGCTGTCGTGTTCGGGCTGGAAGCGGTCATGCTGGCCGGCGCCGCGCTGATCCTCTTCGTCCTGATGGGCTGACGCCCGCTTCAACCTGCCTCGCCCGCCAGGTGCGGGCGCGGCGTACTTGCGCCCGTCGTCTGCGCGGCGGCGCTGTCTCCATCGCTCTTGTCATTCTTGCTGGTTTATTTGATCGGCAATGACCTCGCTGCAACAAGCTTATTTGTTCGCTAATGTTGAAATCCACAAGGGCCAAAGTGTGTCTTTTCGCCGCAACAGTTTCGTCCATTTTCATTACTTTGTGTACACAAAGTGCACGCGCGGGAACACACTGAAGATTGCAGGACGCCATCAACTACGAGGAGAGACAATGACCAAACCTTTACGCTCTAGCCTGATAACCGCGTTGCTCGCCGCCTTTGCCGGGCAGGCGCAGGCGGCCGATGGACCGACCGTGACGATCAGCGGCTTCGGTACCGCGGCATTGACCATGACCGACACCGACCTGGGCGAATTCATTCGCCCCAACCAGGCGTCCGGCGCCGGCGAGAGCGCCCGCACGGGCGTCGATTCCAACTTCGGCATCCAGATGACAGCCAAGATGAGCGACCGCGTTTCGCTCACCGCGCAGGGACTGGCACGGCGCCAGGAGCGCGGCCACTATGGCGCCGAACTGGCCTGGGCCTTCGCCAAGTTCAAGGCCACCGACAAGCTCGATATCCGCGTGGGCCGGATCGGCATGCCGGTGTACATGATTTCCGATTTCCGCAACGTGGGCTACGCCAATACCATGCTGCGTCCGCCAGCCGAGGTGTACCGCCAGGTCACGGCCGACTCCTTCGACGGCGCCGACCTGGTCTACCAGGATACCTTTGGCGAAACGACCGTCACGGCGCAGTTCGGCGTGGGACACTCGACCAACGCCACACCCAACGATATCGATGTGGTGTTCAAGCCGGTGACGGCACTGCACATCATTGCCGAATACGGCCCCAGCACGTTCCGCTTCGGCCGCGCCGATGCCAAATTCTCGGTCGAGAACAATGCCCCGCTCAATGGCTTGCTGGCGACCCTGCGCCAGGTCGGCCTGACCCAGGTGGCCAACGACCTGGGCGTGACCGATATCCGCGGTTCGTTCACCTCGCTCGGTTACACCCTCGATTACAAGAACTTCCTGGTGCAGAGCGAATACGCCGTGCGCAAGACCGAATCGCGCACCGTCATGGACACGACCTCGTACTACCTGATGCTCGGCTACCGCTACGGCAAGCTCACGCCGTACTACTACTACGGCAATATCAAGCAGGATTCGCCGCGCACGTACGCGGGTTTGCCGACCACGGGACCGCTGGCGCCATTGACGGCCGGCGTCAACAGCGTCGTCAAGGCTGCCCTGCAGTCCGACAATGCGGTCGGCGTGCGCTGGGACTTCGCCAAATCGGCGGCACTGAAAGTGCAGATCGACCGCATCTCGCCGCGCGACGGGGCTGGAGCGTTCATCAACGTCAAGCCCGGCTTCAGCGGCCCTGTGACTGTCTATGCCGCCGGCATTGACTTCGTGTTCTGAGGAGGCCGCCATGAAAAAGCACATTGGCATGATGCTGCTCGTCGCAGGTCTGGCCACGGCCAGCGTACCGGTCCTGGCAGCCGATATCGTGGTCATCGTCAATCCGAAGAACCCGGCCTCGCGCATGTTCAGCGAACAGGCGGCCCAATTCTTCCTTGGCAAATCGACGCTGTTTACGCCCATCGAATACGACGAGGGCGTGGCGATCCGCAACGAGTTCCATACCAAAGTCCTGCAAAAGGATTCGGCCCAGGTCAAGGCCATCTGGTCCAAGCTGGTCTTTACCGGCAAAGGAACCGCACCCAAGGAATACAAGAATGCCTCGGAAGTGAAGAAGGCGGTGGCGGCCGACCCGAGCGCGATCGGCTACATCGACAAGTCGGCTGTCGACGATAGCGTGAAAGTGATTTTGAGCGTGCAGTAACGGGGCAGCTGCCGCCTCCGCCGGGTAGCGGGGGCGGCAGCCCGGATCAGGCCGTATGCATGTCGGCCAGCGGCGCGCCGTGCGGCAGCTTGAGCGTGGTGCGCACGATCCAGCATTCCGGATACGCTTCCGCGGCAAAGCGCGTGTGCGGTGGCATTTGTGCCAGGCGCTCGAGCGGGCAGGACGGCATGAGCGCGGTTTCTCGCCCGGTCGCGCGGTCCAGGTGCCAGAAGCCGCCATTCTGGTGGAACAGCAGCGGCATGGCCGCTGCAATGGGCTGGGCGGGATAGGCCGGCACCGGATAGCCGGGATGGCGTCCCGGTTCGAGGAAATAGAAGCATTCTGCCTGCGCGCCTTCATCGATGCGGTGCAGGATCACGCCGTTCGGCAGCAGGGCCGTGACGCTCAGCACCACCACGCCCTTGATGCTGGCGGTCAGTTCGATGCGCATGCCAAGGCGCAGCGCAACCGGCTTGCCCTTGCCCGGCCAGACGCCGTCAAGCAGCAGACCGTAGCGCGACACATCTTCGATTTCGATGCCGCCTGCGCCGCGCCGGATCAGGGCATGGCGGCCCGACAGGCGGCGCGTGAGGCCGTCGCGGTCCTGGCCGTCGGCACCGAAATGGGTGAGCAGCACGTCGGCTTCGGGATCGTACAGCTCGAAGCGGCCCAGCACGCATTCGTCCATCGAGAACAGGCGCATCTGGCGCTGCTGCCCCGCTTCCGGGGCGGCATTGACCAGGCACGCCATGGCCGACTGGTGCGGGTGCGGCTGGGCATGCGACGGGACGTCGATTTCGATCAGATCTTCGTCCCAGGCGATGGTGGAAAAGCCCAGGTCGACCTTGCCGGCGCGCTGGTCCAGGTTCAGGTGGGCAATCGAGGCATTGCGTGCATGGACATCGATGTCGAGCCGACCGCCGCCCGACTGGGCCTGCACGCGCGCGATCGAGGCGTCATCGGCCATCACGCGCACATTCTTGTGGGTCGACAGGAAGGTCTGGTGGATGTCCGACAGACTGGCGTCCGGGCGCGGCACCAGGATCACCAGCGTGGCCACCCATTTGTGGCTGATGCGCGCTTCTTTCTGGCAGTACAGTTCGACCTCGATGCGGTACTGGCCATGCTCCTTGCCGCGCGAGGAAAACTCGATGAACAGGGGCCGCCAGTCGCCGCGCAGGGTGCGCGCGAACGAGTGGCGCGCGGCGCCGTCGGGCAGCAGTGCCGATTGCAGCTGCATCGTCACCAGCGGCTCGCAGGTGGCGGGCAGATTGCGCAGTTCGACCTTGATGGTCTGGCGCCCGCCGGCGGCGCGCGGATCGAAGCCGCTGATATGCAGGTGCGGCTCGGCCTGCCCGTGCGCAGCCGGCTCGGGCAGCATCAAGGGGGCGTCCGAGCGGACCGGGCCGGCCGGCCGCGCGCGCCGCATCGCCGTCAGCAGTTCGTAACTGGACGGTGGCACACCCACCTGGCCGTGCCCGCTCGGGCACACGTCCGCCCCTGGCATGACCCATTGGGTGCAATGCGGATGCTGGGGATTGTTACATTTTTTCATAGCAATAATGCCTGTTCGAATGTGGTGAAAGCTTACGCTGTTTTGCGCAATGGCGGCATTCGGTATGCGTTTTCTTGCAACTATATTTTCCTATTTACATCATTATGATGGTTTCCTGCCACGCTGGCATGGGCAGCGCCGTCTCGCCGGCGGGCATGGGCCGCACCACGATGGCGGTCAGATTGTCGGGATACAGGTCGGGCGGAGGATCGTGTGCCATGCTGGAAAACAGGGCCCCGCACATGGCCTCGGCACTGGGGCAGGGCGCCAGCAGGGCGGGCCAGCGCAGGATCGGCGCCACCGGTTCCTGGCAAGCCCAGAAGCCGTCGGTGGCCAGCACGTAGACTGTCCCGGGATGCAATTCGAGCACGCGGCGGTCCGGCAAGTGGTACAGGAAGGGCGGCAGGTTCAGTGGTGAGAGCGCATGCAGCGGGTCGCTCAGCGCGGCCGGATTGGCAAACGCATTGCCGAGAATGAAAGCCTGGGAAATCTGCGACCGGTGCTCGCCATGCACCTGCTGCCACCATTCGCTCTCGGTCAGCAGACCGCTCATGGCATAGGCGGTGGCAGGCACGTGGTCCACCGTCAGCGGCGCGATGCGACCGTCGGCCACTTCGTACAGGCGCGAATCGCCCACGTGATACAGCAGCGCGGCCTGGCCGGCGCGCAGTTCGAGCAGGGTCAGGGTGGTGCCGGGGCGCTTGTCGTCCGGCCCGTCCAGCCCGAAATGACGCTGCAGCTGGGCGTGCAGGACGTCCAGATGGGCGCTCAGCTCGCCCAGGCTGGCGCAGGGCGGCATGGTGAGCAAACCTTCGACGACGGATTCGGCCGCTTCGCGTCCGCGTCCGTGCCCGCCCATCCCGTCAAGGACGGCCACGCGCGCGTGGCCCGGCGGCCAGCCATGGATGCGCTGCGCCTGGCGCGTTTGGCCGCGCAGGAAATGGGCCATGCCGGTGGCATCGATGAGCAGGAAGTTATCCTGATTTTCGGCGCGCACGACGGCGCCCACGCCGGCGGCGGAATGGGCCGCGACGTCGATTCCGGGAGCGAACGGCAGGCTGTGGGCGGACAGTGGCATGTGGACAGCTTACCCCAGCCGGCCGATTGGCAAAGCACCGATCAGATGGGCCTTTCCCGCTTTGCCGTCAGCAGCGCGATGGCATTGATGACAACACACACGCCGGCCGCGGCCAACGCGGCGCCGACGCCGAAACGGTCGGCCACCCGGCCCCAGACCAGGCTGCCCGCGGTATAGCCGCCGGCCATCACGAACAGGTAGACCGACAGGGTGCGGGCGCGTATATGCGGCGGAAACGCGAGCTGGGCCGCGGCGTTGAGGGTCGACACCGTGGCCGACCAGGCCATGCCGGCAAACACGATCAGCGGGACCATGACGTAGAGCGAGCGCAACAGGGGCAAGGCCAGCAGCATGGCGCCGTACACCAGCAGCGCCGCCGCCAGCAGGCGCGTCTTGCCCACGTGCTGGCGCAGGGTGGGCAGGAGCAGGGCGCCTGCCACGGCGCCGCCGCCAAGGCTGCCCATCAGCAGGCCGAACACGCGCGAATTGAGGTGCAGCACATCCTTGACGAAGACCGGCAGCAGGGCGGCGAAGGCGATCGTGGCAAAGAACACGGTGCATACGTTGAACAGGATATGGCGGTAGCGCGCGCAGCCGAACGCGCTTGCCAGGCCCGCCTTCATGCTGGCCGCGAAGGCAAGGCGCGGCGGCAGGGCGGGCTGGTCTTGTTCGCGCCACCAGAACCAGTAGACCCCGAGCAAGCCCACAAACGAGGCGGCGTTGACCAGGAACAGCGAACCCGGGCCCACCCAGGCGAACAGCAGGCCGCCGAACGCCGGGCCGGCAATGGCGGCCACGTTGTACGACAAATTGTTGAGAGTGGCTGCCGCTTCGACTTCATCGGGCTCGACCAGTCCCGACATCGAGGCTTGCCAGGCCGGCCACATGAAGGCGGCGCCGCTGCCCAGGCAAAACGTGAGCGCCAGCACGGGACCGGCTGCCACCGGGCCATGCATGACCAGGGCGGCCATCGCGCAGGCGCAGATCGCCATGAACAGGTTGCAAAGGAACAGGAATTTGGGACGGTTGACGCCATCGGCGACGACGCCGGCCAGGAGGGCAAACAGGAAGACCGGCACGTAGGTGGCGGTCTGCACCAGGCTGCTCGCTGCGGCCGAGGTGGACACCGTGGCCAGCAGCCACGCCGACGCGAAGGTCTGGGTCCAGGTGCCAAGATTGGACACCAGATTGGCCAGCCATAGCTGCCGATAGCGCGCGTGGCGCAGCGGCCGCGTGAGGGGAATGCGGGGACGCGGCGCCGGGCCCGGTAACGTGGCGGACAGACTCTGTTTGGACATGATGCGCTAGTCTAGGGGCGATGGTGCTGGCGGTCAACGAATGCATGGCCCGGCATTGCAAGCAGGTGTAACAGGGGCGCGCACGTGCGCGCGGGTGGCCTGCGCGCATGTTATCGTTATCGCATGCGTATTCGACCATTCCAGCAAGACGATCTTGCCAGTATCGCCAGTCTGCTGGCCGTCCTGGCCAGCGAGTTCATCGTTGCCGACTGCATGCCCGAGACGGCTGCCGCCTTTCTGAAAGAGCAGGACAGCGCCGCCATTGCCGCGCACATCGCCGCCGGCATGGTCTACCATGTCGCCGTTGCCGAGCATGGCATTGCCGGCTTCATCGGCGTGCGCAACCGCAGCCACATCTACCATATGTTCGTCGCGCGGCCGTTCCAGCGCCGCGGCGTGGCGCGCGCGCTGTGGCAGGCGGCGCGCCAGGCGTCCGGCCACGCGGGCGTATTTACCGTCAATGCCTCCAATTACGCCGTTCCCGTGTACGAGGCGATGGGCTTCGTGCGTACCATGCCCATGCAAAGCCGCAACGGCATTGCGTTCAACCCCATGCAGACTGAAGGAGGCGCCGGTGCCTGAATCGATTCATTGCAAGATCCTGGTGCGCGCCTGGCTGAGCGTGGCGCTGCTGTGGGCGGGCGGCGCGGCGCAGGCGCAGCAGGTGCACGTGTTCTCCGACGGCAAACCGTTTGCCGCCGTCGATGCGGCCAATGCGGCCCGGCCGCGCGCGCCCGACGAGCGCAAGGCGCGCAGGCCGCTGGCCGAGCGCGCCGACGCCCGCGCGATCGCGGCGGCGCACGCGGCAGCCTTCCTGCACTGCGGCCTGGACGAGGCGGCCTATCCGCCGCCGGAGGCGCCCGGGCCCGAACAGCTCGACTATGCCGTCAACAGCGGCAGCTACGTGCCGCTTCCCGGGAGCGAGGCGGTCATCCTGCTGGGCGAATTCGATCGGGGCAAGGCCGTGGTCGATGGCGCCACCCATGCCGTGTTCACGCCACAGTGTCCGGCCGGGGTGCGCACGCTGTTCTGGTCGCCGAACGGGGCGCACATCGTGTTCGCCACCCAGCACGTGCGCGCCATCGAATTTCACGGCCATAGCCAGGCGCTATGGACAGCGCGTCACGATCCCGCCCAAGACCTGTTCCTGATGGACCCGGCCCACCCGCAGGCGGCGATGCGCAAGATCGTCAGCCTGCCCGATGAAAAGGTGCTCGACCTGCTGGTGCCCGACAGCGGCGAGCAGCTGTGGATCCTGAGCGGCCGCGAATCGCTCGACCTGGGCAATCCCAGGAAATGGTGGCGCGCCATCGCGCGCGATCCGGCCCGCAAGATGGACATCGTGCTGCGCCGGGTCGACCTGCAGGGCAATACGCTCGAGCGGATCGCCGTGGCCAGCGCCGTGCCGTCCGGTGCGGCGCAATTTGCCCGCGTGTCGGCGCCGTAGCGTCAGCGCGGTGCGCTCTCGCCGGTGCGGCGCAGCCACAGGCTGCTCGACCAGCCCTGCACCTGGCGGCCATCGACGCGGGCGCTGAGCTGCCACCAGTCGCCGTCGCGCACCCCCGTCGTGGTCACCAGCGTGCCGGCCGGGACGACCGCGATGCGCGGCGCGGCGGTGCCGCGGGCGGCGCGCAGGTTCAAGTCTTCCTGCACGCGGTAGGTGCGGGCCGCGTCGGCCTGATTGGCAGGCAGCGTGGCGGACAGCGGCGTGACGCCGCGCGCCACTGGCGTGGCGGCAACGGCGCCCGGCTGCGCCGGCAGCAGCGCCAGCAGCAGGCTGGCGATGCCCCAGGTGCCCAGACCCACCACGGCAATGGCACGCGCGTTAAGCTGGCGCCACCAGTGGGCTGGCGTCAGCCAGGCAGCGAGCATCAAGGTGGCCAGCAGCGCCAGCGCAACCGCGCCGAGGACCAGATAACTCAAATGCAGCATGGCCGCTCTCCTTATGCGTCGAAGCGCAAGACGTAATGACCGGCCACCAGGTGGTGGCCATGCGGCACGAAGTAAGCCAGTTCGCTGCCGATGGCGGCCACGAACGCGAGCTGCGCGTCGAGGTGGAACAGGGCTTGGGTGGCGCTGAGGCGGGCGACCTGGTAACCGCCCGCGCTGGCCTCGAAGCTGAACGCCTGGCGCGACAGGCCGAGCCGGTCGGCGCTGGCGGCGGCCCCGCCTTGCTCCAGAAAGCCGTGCGCATCGAGCACCCGCAGCGCCGCGAGCATGGGCGCGCTGCGTCCGAACACCAGGCGCGCGCCGCTGGCGACCGGCATGCTGGCCTGGTGCGGCAGCATCAGCATGGCGCAGTAGCGCTCGGCCATGTCCGGCGCCACCGCGCGCAGGTCCACGCTGTCCGATCCTCCCGGTGCCAGCGTGGCCGGGGCGCTCACGCTGTGGAGGTGGCCGTCGATGCGCGCGTGCAGCTGATCGGCGCTGTCGACCCGCAAGGCGAGCAGCGCCGGGGCGCCCGGCGGCGCCAGACGCAGCTCCCGGTCCAGCCCGATCTCGAGCAAGGTGGCGCCCGTATCGCGATAGCGACTCAGGCGCGGCAACGCCAGCGCCACCAGGCTCACCCTCTGCTGGGCCGCGGGCGCGAAGGTGGCGTCGCTTGCCGCATCGGCGCGCGCGCGCTGGCCGAGCGGCACGGCGGTGGCGTCGGTGCGCGCTTTCCACACCGCGGCCGGCTTCGGTGGCGCCGCGGGGGCCGCCGGGCCCGCCGCGCGCGCCAGTTTGAGGTACAGCTGCAGCGGCGCGCCATCGGCACCGAGCTGGCCGGGCCGGCTGACGACGTAGCACTGGCGGTCGGCGTCGAAGGCGCAATCGAAGGCGCCCTTGGGGCGCACGTGGACCTCGACCGGGGTGTCGGGTCCGTCATTGACCAGCAGGATCGCGCCATCGCTGCCAAAGGCCCAGCCGGGCACCGCATGGCTGGCGTGTTCGGCATTCTGGCCAATCAGCGCCAGGCGCTGGTTCAGGTAGATCGGGCATACCGGCTGCCAGCTGGCGCCATCGTGCGAACTGCTGACGGCGTGGAGGATCGTTTCGCCGGCGCTCGGCAGATACACGGCGTGGCCGAACTTGACTTCGACTTCGCCAGGCGACAGTTCGTCCGTCCCCACGACGTCGTAGCGCACGTCGTCGCTGCCCAGCAGGTCGCCGAAATCCTTCTGGTGCAAGGCGGTGAGCGACTGCGCCAGGTCGCGTGCGCGGGCGCCGCGTGCCAGGTGGCGGTCGTCGTCGATCTCTTCCTGGGCCACCATCAGGGTCACGTGCGAAAAGCAGCGCACCGGCGCGCGTCCGCGCAGCTCGCGCGGCGAGCGCTCGAGCAGGTCGCGCAGCAGGGGGCGGCGCGCGAACAGGGCCAGACCCGGCGCCTGCCAGATCGCCTCGGCATTGAATACGTCGCTTACCTTGCCCAGGATTTCGTGTTGGACATAGACCGGCATGATGACTTCTCCTCTAATGATTGGGCGCTGACCGCATGGAACGCTAGCAGGGGGCAGATGAAAAACAGCAGGTGGCTGCCGCCCGCCGACAGGAAGCTCATGGGCTGGCCCATGATGGGAAAGATCGCCAGGTTGGTGCCCCACGACAGCAGCAAATGGCCGAGCACGAAGGCGGCGCCGCCGCACAGAACGAAGCAGCGGAAGCGCCACAACCAGGCCTGGCGGAAGTCGCGCGTGCGCTCGCTCTCGGCATGGGCGCCCAGTGCCGTCTGCAGCAAGCCGGTCAGGAACAGCGCCTGCAGGCTCCACAGGGCCAGCGCGCCGAGCAGGCCGTGGCGCTGGATGAAAAAGGCAGGCGCGAAATCGTCCTGCACGGCCGGGATGCGCAAGGCCGTTCCGGCCGCCTCGCCCAGGGCGCCCAGGCCCAGCCAGTTGTCGCTGCCCCACCAGGCGCCTTCGCCGATGGCGCGCGCCGCCAGCAGCAACTGTTGACCCGTATGCGGGTGGCTGGCCGGATCGAGCCAGACGGCGAAGCGGTCGCCATAAAAGCCCAGAGCGGCCAGCTGTTCGGCCCCGCCCGCGCGCAGCCAGGCCACCGCCGCGATGCCCAGCAGCGCCGTTGCCGCCAGGCTCGCGCTGACGGCGTAGTGGCGGGCAGCCAGCGACCAGGCCATGGCCATGGCCATGGTCCACACCAGCAGCAGGATCAGCGGGGAAAAGTCGTCCACTTCGAGCAGCGCCACGCCAAGCAGGGCGGCAAACAGCAACACCGGGGCACCGAGCCGCAGCCAGCGCAGCGGCACCCCGGTAGTACGCGGCAAAGGGCGTTGCCAGCCCAGGCCGATGGCCAGGCAGTGTGCGGTCAGGGCCGTCAGTGCCAGTTTGGCGAACTCCACCGGCTGCAGATCGAACACGCCCGTCTCGTCGCCCAGCACTACCTGCAGGGCCAGCGCGAGCAGCGCGATGGCGGCCACGCCGGCCAGCAGCCATTCCACGCGCGCCTGCGGCAAGGCAAGCGGGCCGGCGCGCAGGCGCAGGCGCCAGAACACGCCCAGTCCCACCCCGATGGCCAGCAGGGCGCAGCTCTTTTGCACGGGACGCAGCCACGACGATTCCATGGCGCCCAGGCCCAGTTCGAGCTGCGTCAGCACGCCCACGCCGAGCAGCAGGACGGCGGCGGCGGTGGCCAGGCTGGCGCGCCCGGTGGCGAGCAGGCACAGCCACAGCGCGGCCCATCCCAGCAGCAGCGACACGCCGGGGCCCGGGCTGGTGCCGGCGCGCTGCAGCAGCACGGCGCCGACGCCGGCGATGGCCAGCAGCAGGGCGCCCATGGCAGTGGCGCGCACGAGCGCGCTGTCGTCCTGGCGCCAGGGCCAGCGCCCGCGCTGCCAGGCCGCCGCGCCGGCCAGCACCGCGCCGGCAGCCAGGGCCAGCATGATCGGCCATGGCGCGCCGCCGGGCAGGGTCCACATGCCGCGCTGCTGCCAGCGCCAGGCGACGCCCTGGGGCAGGCGCATGGCCGGTTCGGTGTACAGCGCCACGTGGCGCAGCGGCTGCAGCTGCAGGCGCTCGCCCGCGATGGCCACGCGCAGGCGGGTGCGCCCGAGCACCAGGGCGCTCACGCCGTCGAGCCGCTGTTCGGCGCGCGCCAGGTCGGCGCCATCGACCAGCAGCGGGGATGCGGAATCGGCGCCGGTCAGCAGCAAGCCATCGGCGCTGCGCGCCAGCGTGGCGCTGGCACCGCCGAGATGGGCAATCGGCAGCCGGTTGCCGCAATACAGATTGCCGCCGAAGGTCAGCGGGCGCGCCAGCGTGAGGGCGTGCGGTGCGATTCGGTTCCACAGCGCACCCAGGCGCGCGCCCGCGCCCGCGCCGGGGCAGGCGGGCTGGGGCGCCCCATCGCGCAGCAGCGTGGCGCCGTCATACGCCCAGGTGGCGCTGGCGCCCAGGGTGACATGCTGGCCGTTTGCGGCCAGCACGCTGAAGGCGGCCGCGCCAACGCGCAGCTGCTGGCCCGCACGCAGCGCGGCGGCGCCCATGCGGCGCTCGCTGGCGCCGCGCTGGAGCAGCACCGGCTTGCCGGCGCTGACATTGCCGACCCACCAGGCCCCGCCGGCGTCGCGCCGCAGTGCCAGGTGGCTGGCGGCAGCCTGCGGAGCGGCCAGTTCGTCCCGGCCCAGCACCAGCGCCTGCCCGGGCGCCAGTGTCAGGTCGATCCGGGCCGGCTGGTAGACGGCCGGTGCGCGCCACAGGCACACCAGCTGGAGCAGACACACCAGCAGCAGCGCCGCGGCTGCGGGCGTCTTCATGCCGGACCCGCTGCGGCGTAGCCAGCCGCCGGCCGCGCGATGTGGACGGCAGCGCGCGCCGCCCGGCCCGCCTCGCGCGCTGCCGCGATCATGCGGCTGAT
>Ga0209023_10000715_pt1 | contig 48240 bp, 36 predicted proteins | sample LakOneMetagenome_FD_187468 | JGI IMG/M metagenome (GOLD analysis project Ga0209023, IMG submission 187468) | Freshwater and sediment microbial communities from Lake Erie, Canada (SPAdes) (version 2) | ecosystem: Environmental > Aquatic > Freshwater > Lentic | place: Lake Erie, Canada... | reverse complement strand
ATGATTGTATCATCTTCACAATTCCCCCGCACGACTTCGGAGTGAAGGGGCAAGATTCCAAACGTGGCCACGTTTGTACATCTTGCCATGTGCAAGACCCGGCACATTTTGCCTTGAAAAAGTTTAATTCTAAGTGAATCTGTAATTTTTGTTTCTAGGAATACAAGAATATGCATCAAGCGAGATAGCTTATGAGGGAATAGCGACTTCATTAAACTTAGATTTTTCAAACTCACAACGATCATTTTTCACGGTAAATCCAATACCAGAAAAGGGCGAAATATTATACCAAAAGCCTGTTTTGCATGGCTAATATTTAGCCATGTGAACAAATCTTTATTTCTTTCAGCAGATTGAATTATTATTGCAAAATGAGAGATTCCCTAAAGCATGTTTTTAGTAACCAGGTTGTGTTGGAAGATGGTAGCGTATTTTATTATTCAATTTCTCCTTACGACTTAACGAACGCTTTAGGTAATAACATTGCTATTTTACAGGAATATAATTTTGCAAAAAAAGGAGATGAGAGTGGTCAATTTACCTGCAAATTATACAAGACAAAAGACGGAAATTGGTATGACTTTGAAGACACAAAAACAACTTTTGAAAAGGGAACGTTGAGACTACTGAAATCCGCTATTGACAACAAAGAAAATAAAGAAGTTGCCGGTATATAATATGCCTTAAAATATAAATTACTCCTGGCTGTTTTAAGTAAGAAAAAACTCCATAAATTCTTCGCCGTTAGTATCTTTCACCAACTGTATATCATCTCCAATTTCGTACATGTAAGTGTAGATGCCATCGTCTTTAATATGCAGAAATCTGCCTGGTTTATTTATTGAAACAGGGTATTTTGAATACCCTGTTTCAAAGTGGTTTTTTGCCTCAATTTGTTCAGCAGGAATTGCATCAAGATTGATCACCCGGTTAGTATCATCAAACAGATTGTCCAGCGTTAAAACCTTTTCTTTTTTTACCTCGCTTTTATTTTTATTTAACGTCCGGTAATGAGGCGCTTCTATCCTGCTTAAATAGCTGGCGTGGGCTGGCAGATCTTTGTTAACTTCCTGAACAAAGTAAACTGCTATAGCTACGTTCTCCCAGGGCTGTGAGTTCTTTTCCAAATGTGTTATTACTGCAAATAAACTCAGTGCATCTGAATCCAAGAGATAGCTTAGCATTTCATTGACTGAAGAAGGGATAAAACCTATTTTCTTGCCTTGTAAATGCAGTGCAATGGCGCAGTCATCGTACTCATTCTCCGGCTCCCTTAATAGTTCCAATAAATCGCCTTCTTTCATGCTATCCAGCATTTGCATTCCTTCGTAATGACGGAAGCCGGCAACAAAACACTGTAATAGGTATATTTTCCTGAAATCTTTTGTAATAGAAACAGGCAGTTTGCCAATGGCAATGGAAGCAATTAGTTGTTTTAAAAAGCCGGAGCGGTTCATGAGATTATTCGTTTTTAAAGTTGTGTTCGATTAGTATTATTGCTCGTTTTAAGTTTTCTAAAAAATCAGGTTGCCATTTTACCAATGGCAGTTTCTTTGAATAAATTTTTAAGGGTGTTATTGCCGGGTTTTCATTGTTAGGATATCTTGAAATTGAACTGTGTTGAATAGTGAGAAACGAAGTGAAAAATAAAGTAGAATATATAAAGATCGAATCCAGTACAGCTCGGATTACTTCCTTAAAATGGTCATGTATAAAGTTAGTCCACTCCGGATCAGTCAAGCTGTCTTCCAATGCTTTAGCCATCTGAATTGCTTCTTCAGAATTATACTTGTTAATATCATCTAATAGTAGCCGAAAATAATTTTCAATTGTTAGTGAAAGGTCTTCCGGCATTTTTATCGCTTTGACATTTAAACTTTCCAAATTGTCCAGAAAAAACTGTATATTTTTTGAACTGATATTGATTAAATCATAGTCTTTTAACTTATCAAAAAGACTAAGCTCATCCTGAATGGAATTGCGTCTTTTGGTTAGCTTTTTCTTTTCAAGCCCGGCAACTTGTAAAAATGGATACATGCCAATCATATCCAAAGCTTTTTTATTATGTTCTTGCGCCTGTACCAGAACCTTTTTGTGAAGTTTAAAAAGATTATGCCGGACATCGAAGACCTTTTTTTCATCCACAATTTCTAAAAATAGAAAATATGATTTTGTGGCTTTTTCGGTTGCCTGTTGAAAATAAAAATATGATTGAGGATAAAGTTTTTGGCCATATAGCAAACTTGATGCTTTTACATCCCTTTTTGCTATTTTTAATAGCTCTTTTGCAAGTGTCCTTTTCTGATTCATTGTCTATATATTTCGGCCTCCTTGAAGAATAGACTCATATACCTCAAATTTAGTTTTGTCCATTCGCTTAAGATAGTCCTTCGGTTGAACATATCGTTTTGCGAGGTCTTCAATTATAAAAGCAGTTACAAAACAACTATTCATAACGGCAACATAATACATCATATCACGCTCTTCTTCGGTAAGTTTATTTTGAATAACACCTATGTATTGTGGATGAGTATGCATAGACAAATAATTGTACAAGTCGTCATGAATATCCTGTTTAAGACCTGTATTTAAAATCAATCTGCTGAATGAATTTCCCCATTTACTTTTTTCTGTTTCCATTAAGCTTTCATCAGTAAATTTCCATAAACTTTTCTTCAGTAATTCTTCTTGTTGTTTTATGGGAAGTGATTGGTAGTAAGACAAGCTTTTGATTGCATTTTCAATTATCAGAATATAGGCTGTATCCTTGTTTATTAGTTCTTGTGTTTCGAGAGAAACGTTCTGCCTCTTAAATTTCAATCTTGATCTCAAACCATCCAATTCCCAAAGCCTAAACCTGAGTATATTTTCTTCTATGTTTTGAGCAGGGACGAAAAAATGATAATAAGCCGCATGTGTTTCAAATTGCATCCTAAGCAACGAGTACATAGAAGATATGTCTTCAATAGGCCTATCGGTTTCATTAATTTGCTCCAAGACTTTCGGGGAAAGAAGTATTCCAAGTGAGTAGGCCTGATTTAAAAATTTTCGTGCTATTCGTGGACCAAAAGAAAACCATCTTTGGTCGCCCTTTAATGCAATTTCAAGTTCAGTTGTCATCTGGTCAAGTGTTTCGACTAGGAAATTGTAACGGGTTAAGGCTTTATCAAAATCTTGTACCATGTTTTTACGGCTTACGATGCGCTAGTTTCTATAAATTAATTATCTCTTTTAATTTCGCTGACACATCCTTCCAATTTGAATTTAGGTTTACTGTCCTGATTTGAATTTTATGCAGTTTGTAACTAAAATTTAAATTGTAATCTGTTTCAATTGTTGGATATAGTAAAATTCCGGTTGCATTTTGAGTTTTTTTTCTGTCATCATGCTGATTTAATAAATAGCTGAACAACTGATAGAGATTTGCAGATTTAATTCTTTCTTTATCGTAGTTGATAGTCATAGTTTCACGGTAGAACTTTGCATCTATTATTATTTTGTCATCTTCGTTTTCAAGTGTTATATCTGTTTCCATCTGGGGCAGATATTGGTAGCTTTCAATATCTGCATTATCGAACTGCCACTTTATTGTTTCTTTTTTTACCGTCCTGTACTTAGTCTGTTCAATTCGATAAAAGTTTCTGACAAAGGCTTCAAACAGTTGGTTCATTTTACGATCATCCCGGGTAAAATCTGAAAATTTAAACTTGCCCGATTCTTCCGACGGCAATGTGTTTTCAAAGATAATTTCACAAATATTCATTATGAACCCGTAAAAGCGATTATTCCTGTTGAGCTTTATTTGTTTGAAAAGAGAGAGTGACAATTCTATGTGTTCAATACCTGTTAACATCCTTTGTAAAGAGACCAATTCATATTTTAGTTGTTTGTCGAGGCCCTTCGTTTGGGTAAGCCTGGAAATGGTAGATAACAAGATTCTGTTAGAAAGTATATTGATTGAAAGATCGTCGTAAGTGCAAATAGTTTTTTGTGTAAAAAGCAAATTACTTTTTAAGGTTTGACTTATTTGAATTTTCCCTTTGACCCCTGCAATTTCTTCTGTGTGATCAATATAGCTTTTATCTATACCTCTCTTTAAAAGCATTTTAGTTGAATTGATCAGAATTTTTGCAAAAAGGTCTAGTAATTCTGTTTTATCATCAATTGAAACATTTACACGATCCTTCTCGTCTAGTTTATTCCAGGCGTAGCAAAGTAAAAAATAAATATTTTCAATGGGAATATTCATTTTACCTCGATAGTTGCTTTAAAACTTCTGTCACCTTTGATAAATCATCAAACCAGATCTCTTCAAGCAAAGGTTTTAATTCAAAACTTAGTATCTCATGCCACCACTTATTTTCATCTTCTCCGACCAGGAAGTTGCAGAAATAACTATGTCCAATTTGGAATCCTTCTCCAAGATTTATGTCTTCTTTTATTTTCCCATTTACTTTTGTTACTGATGAACAAATATGTTCAACTAGTAAATCGCTAAGGCCTTTTCCAGAAAGAAAAGAGCGGAAGTTATCACCATAATCGGGCTGCAATGTCACAAAAGCAAATCGTCTTCTTAATGCATAATCAACGATGGCAAGTGATCGGTCTGCAGTGTTCATTGTGCCAATGATAAATAGATTATCTGGCACGTAAAAGCGGTCTTCCTCGTCTTCAGCATAAGTGAGTTTAAGAGCATACTTTTCTGACCGTTTATCCACCTCAATAAGCATCATTAACTCTCCGAATATTTTACTTAGATTGCCACGGTTTATTTCATCTATGATAAAGAAGAAAGGGCGATCTGGATGAGCCAATGCCCGTTGACAAAAGGAATAAAAAATTCCGTCACGTAAATCAAAGCCGCCCTTCTGAGTCGGCCTTAAACCTTGAATAAAATCTTCATAGCTATAAGACTGATGGAATTGAACCATTTCAATGCTTGCATCCTTTACCTCTTCCATAATTTCATAAGCCAGTTTACGGGCAATAAATGTTTTGCCAACTCCGGGTGGACCTTGCAGGATGATGTTTTTCTTTTTCTTAAGTAAGGCAACTGTCTGAAGAAAATCAGCCTCGGATATAAACGGCTTGTCACTATCATCTGTAAACTTGTATTTCTTAATATTACTGCTTTGAAGTAGCTTTTCAGTGATAATATTTTTATTATCAATTATTTCCCTGATAATATCATAGTCGTCTTCGGTTAATTTAAAAAGACTACCCTGGTTGTTAATTAATACTTCGCAATTTTGCAACAGAGAATTATTTTTTAATTCATTCCAGTGTACAGGAATTTCTAATTTCTCTACCAATTCAAATTCAATTTCTTCTCCTTTTGCCGTGTTATGAATACCTTTGGTTACTTCGTAAATAGCCTTTATTTGTTTGGTCGGCGTACTCTCATAGCCAATAATTAAATCTCCCGGCTTTGCTCCTTCAAAATATTTGTAGATTCTTCTTTTGTTTCCTTTTTCGTTGTGTGTTGTATAGGTTTGCCTCTGACCTTCTGAGTGGTTGCTTATACTCCAAATTTTAGGATTTGCATTAAGCCACCAAAAGTTTAATGGCTCAACTTCTTCTATTGATGGCGTAAGATCGTTTTCCGGCTCAGCAACAATGTTGGATTGAGAAATTGAAGGATTGCTTTTCAAATTGAATTGCTCTAAAACAGGCAACAATTCAGGATACATTCTGGCATATTCGTTTAACAAAAATTCCCAAACTTTAGTGGGGCTAAAAGTGTCAGCTCTAAAAAGTGTTTTGTATCCTTTTAATGTGTCAGATTTATATTGGTATACTTTATCCGTAATCCATTTTATTTTTCTTCGGTGATTATAGCCATTGTCCGAATCATCGTAATAATATGGGCCGTCAATAATTCCAATGCCAATGCAGGTATTTACGCCTTTGTTAGCGAATACTACATCTCCAATGTTTGCGGTTTTAAAAAGCCAGAGATTCCAGGTTTGATTCGATTGACTGTCTGGAGATAAACCTACAGTAGTATTTATTTCTTCTCTTGATTTGAAATTGGAAATATCTCCGAGATTAAAACCGCTGTAACTAATGCCTGCTAATCCATTACTATAAAATCGGCCCCATTCTGAAGCCTGACTTCCAGGAGCGAATTTGAAGTAATTCCTAATCCCTGTGTTTAGCTTTTCAATTTCTGGTTTAAGTTCCTGTAAATATGAAAGTGCAGCAGCATAAGTGTGCACTAATTTTATCTGGTTTTGCTTAGGCTCTTTTAATGAATGACCGGCTACTCTTCCAGCTTCCGGCGTTGCACTTAAGCGAATGAAAAATTGATAGGCATCCTGGTGAGAATATTTGTGTACCGGAAACAAAGCCAGCCAACACCAGTCGCTACCGTAGTTAGAAGCTCCATAAAAATCTACCCAATGGTAATCATATTCGTTTATCCCTAAATCCTTATTTAGCTGCAAACATATCTGTTCAAGATATAATCTCGTTGTATCTTTAGTTGTTCCACGGTAAAAGAATGTATGAAAAACACCCCAATGTTTTTGCCAATTTGCAAACATGTCCCGTTTACCCATTTGGTAATCTTCAAGTTGCTGCAGAAATTCCTTTGAAAGAGAATTAAAATACAGCTTGTCTTTTTGGCGAATTCTTTCTTTAATATCCTCAATTGTTTGAAAAGTAATACTTGTTCCCTGAAGCAGAAGCTTTGCAATTTCAGCTCTTAAAAGATTGACCGGTTGAAACTTACTTTCGGGATCGCCATATTCTTTATAAATATCTTCTACAATATTTTGAGGCAACTTATTCACGCTGTCAAGTAATATGTCGGGCTTTTCTGATAAAGCGTGGTATTGTTTTGCCAGATCGGTGATGTATTGAAATTGGGTTTGCATATCGTCAATTTAGTTGAGGGATTATATTATTCATTTGTTATGACAACTTCATCAAGATTTTCCAGTAAACTTTCAAATACGAGAAATTCTTTTTCAGGAATATCGATAATTTTTATCTGGTAAAGATGTTCGTTCTTGTACTGTTCCTGGAAAGCTGATTTTATGTTATCTTTTATGGTATAAGAAGTAACTGTAATCCTGCAAATTTTTTCATCCATTCTGCTATCTACCTGCTCAGGAAACTTAAGTACTTGTGCCATTAGCCTTGATGAACCGGCTTTAATTCTGTGTTTATATATCTTCTTCATATTACATTTCCTTTTATAAACTACGCTGCATTACATTTAATATATAAGCTCTGTTCACCTATGTCCGCTTTTTTTAAAGGTTTGAAACAATATTAGATAGAACCTCGCTTATTAACTTCATTAAGTTTATTAATTAGCTTACTTAAAGGGTTTGTCTGTTTAGTAAGGAAAGCATGAGTATAAAAAATATCGATATCTAATTCTCTACACTTTTCCAATATTGTCGCATTTGGAAGAAACCTACATACTAAAATAGATCTAGATATTACTCCACCATAAGTCTGCTTTATTATTTTCATTTTATTAATATCTTCCTGTCGCACATTACCAGATTTACACTCCACGAATATCAATCGTTTTCCGGTACTAATAAGTATATCAATCTCGTTTTTACTAGTAGACTTATCCGTTTTAAATGGGAGCACACAATTTACCAGCATCTCTTTCAGCCCCGTCCAATTAGAAATTTCTTTTGCTACTAATAACTCCCACCAGCCAGCGTTAAAAAACAACTCTTTAATATGTTTTGATTTTAGATTTAAAATAGGCTTTCCGTTTAAGTTCACAATAATAGTATTGCTATCCCAACTGAAGACAATATTATTAAGCAATACTTCTTTTCCTTTTTCGGGAATTGGCTGACTGGTATTATCATACTTTCTTCTCATATGCCCCGTTATTGCCGTATAGAATTTGCCATTATTTGCAAATATTTCTATCGCCAAAGCCATTGCAAAATCATCCTTTGTAAAGTCTTCCAATCTATTTGATGAAAATAAATGGTGATCACTTAAATCAAAAAATTCCTGAATTGTCAATTGAGTGGTCAGTTGTTTCTTATTATATGCCGGTAGTTCTAAAAAAGAATAATCCTGATTTATATAGAAGCCCTTCAAACCCTTTTCATGGATTAGTGCCTGGCAAGCAAGCACCATTATCTTAGTGCCTCCGGTTAAGTTAAATGTAATAGTATCTTCTTCCGTCAGTTTTGAAATAATCTTTTCACAGATTGATTTAATCGAAATAAAATCAAAAGGGTTACACTTGTACTCTACCCATTTAGTAACACCCAGTAAAGGTTTCAAAACAGACAAGCTACCCACAGATTCATCAGATACAATAAAGTGTACTTTGTCAGGGCTAAACTCTTTTACTCCAACATAAATGGGTATTAATTGACCTCCCACAAGTGATATTTGATGGTTCATTTTAAAAATATTTCAGGCTGATTTTCAAAAGGGTTGTATACAATATTCAAAACCTCTGAGCCAGGCATTGGCTTTCTTAAATCTTTGATATACTCTTCGAAATCGACATAAACAATTTTGCATCCGTAGTCCTTACCAAAGATTGCAGCAGATGCTACCATTGATTTTTTACCTCCAGTTATATCTAATGTAATTTGAGAGGAAGGATTTAAATAAAGTTTTTCTTTGAGTGCTTTGTACATTGTCTCAAACTTGTCATCAGGCAGATATACCATTTCGTAATTCGACTCAAGATATTTTTCAAGATAATCACTTCCTTCACTTTGGTTGTTAGTTGTGAAAATGACATGTATTTCTGGCTCGACAGTTTTTGCAGTTAATATGATAGGTTCAGGAGAAAACCCTAAAATTGAGAAAAGTATACCTCCCTTTTGTATAATACTATCATGCTTTTCTTTAAAATTATCAATTACAGCCGCAAATAGCTTTTCAAAATATATCTCTTGGGCTTTTTCGAAATTGCCCGATCTCGCCAACTGCAGCCACTCGTTTAAATATGGTATTGGGTCTTTCATCAGTTAAAAATTATTTTGAGATTGTCATATTTTAAGATGTATCGTTCTAAATCAAAACGAGGATTTTCTTTTTCAGCAAGCAAAAATGTATTATTGATGAATTTGCATTTAAAGTATGAGTTACCCGCAATTAAATATTCCCCATTTCTTGATCTCCCATAAAACAAGGGGAGTTCGGATAAGTCTGATTCATTTACAACCATTCCTTTTCTAGCGGAAATAATTATATCCTTGGCAAATGCCGGCGCTTTGATCCCTTTTGTATTTTCATAATTGCTGTAAGTCTGAAAGAGGGCCGTTCTTGAAGGAGTATTCTGAAATATATAACAAGCAGATTTGATCAAATTGCTGTGTATGTTCAAGAATTCAATCCTTTGCTTTTCCTGCAACACATATCCAACCTCAAAACCATTTTTCAGGCCGTGAAACCCATCAATATTCGCAGTAAAAAGCATTCCTCTTTTTTCATTAATTACGCCTTTGGAATGATTAAATAAGTCTGCAAATATTTTGCATCCGGCCAAGCTAAGCAACTGAGACCCCGTAAGATGATCATTTCTGTAATTCATCCCCCTGCAGAAAAGATTTATTTGAACTCCACGACCTGATGCATCTTTGATTGCCTGCTTTAATTCCATTAATGAATCCAATCCCACAATGCTATACGTAGAAATATATAAATACTCTGATGCATTATTAATAATTGACACAATTTCCTCGTATAAATTATTTGTATCGCTTTCATAAGTATATCTCAAATTCGAAACAGTGGGATCAGGAAGAAGCTCCTTCTTAATTTTCACCTCAGACTGAACAACAAATATTTTATTCTTTTTTGCACTGCTAATAAACTGCCTGTAGCCAGTCCCCATCTGGAAAATCACATCAAAAAGTTTATCCAACTCTTTACTATCCTCCTGCGTAAGATAGACACCAGATTCAGTATTAAAAGTCAACGATGGCATGGTAAGATTTGCGCTGGTAATAAAGCCATTAATCCTGTCTGCTATTATAAATTTGGCGTGAGCAGAAACCGAAGCCCGGACATGAACACCACTATCAAAAAGCTTTTTAATAAACTTTAAATGTGTTTGAGCAGGATTCTCCCTGATTTCCTCTTCTGTTAAGAAGTCGAGTAATGAAAACTGGTTAGTTAATTTGGACTGATCAAGTTGAGTGAGTATAAATATCGAGACGTTAGTACTTTGTGCTTTGTTAAGTATTGCTTCAAATATTTCCGTATCGGTGATTATAAAACTGCATATTTTTAGAACCTCTTTACTTTGATTAATCAGTTTTAATATTTCTTCCTTAAGACTATTGTTGTTCTCTTGAGTAAGGAAAACACTTCCTGTTTGTTTAAAAGGAAAATAGGGTGCCATGTTACTGTTTAGTATGTAGGCACCGGAACTAAATTGGTCTGTATGTTTTACATTTACTTCCATCAAAAAATTGGTATCATGTGTTTTTCGATATCTAATTTCTCAAGCAACTCTAATTCCCCCGCTGCAATTAGAAGTTGTCTGTAGCTTTTAGAAAATTCTGGGTGATGATTTTCAATCCACGATAACGTAATATCTTTTACATTGTAATTATTTAGGATCTTTTTGAAATCTACAATGGTTTTTACAAATGGATCATTGGTTTTATAATACAAATACAGCAGGAAAACATTGTTGTCGGGATTGCCGAATTTATAATCTCTTGCTCTTATCAAGTCATTTATAACTTTTTGCCTGTTAGTCGAAGCAAGAAGCATCTTTTTACTAATGTTTATAACTATCTCTTTTTCGGAATTAACTATACTTTCTTCTGCAACCTGGTTTATTTGAAACACTTGTTCTACAACTTTCAAAAGGTCTTCGCTGCTAAATGAAAAGCATTTATTTGCCGATGTTCTATACTTATCTATCTCTTGCCAATTACTCGTCAAAGTTGGCTTTGGCTGTTCCGCTCTGTCAGTTTTAAAGTGAGGTATATTAATTTTAAACTCAAGATTTTCTATCTTACTTTGAATTGTGCTTTCAAAAACCTTTACATTTTTTCTCAGTGTTTCATAATAACTAATATTCTCGGAAAGAGAGTAAATAGCGAACCCATCAATCACTTGCTTTTTGAGTATTAAACCATTGGAACTGACAGAGACTAAAAGCTGCAATGATAACTTAGTAAATGAGATATCATTAATCTCCTGTAGCCCATTCGGTATAGAAAACAGTTCTCTTTCATTTTGTTCGATATTAAAAAGAGCACCGATGATAGCAGTTTTATCAGGCGGCGTATGCACCAGGTCAGGGCCAAAAGGGCGAATCAATTTTGATTCTCCCTTTGCATTTGTTCGATAATACGAATCGTTCTCACTAATAAACTTTGAGTTATAGTATGTATAGAATGCCCGTGGCAACGGTTTGAGAGTTATTCCATCAATGTAAAAATCATAGGATTGTTTGTGTTGCCTTATTTGCGATTTGTTTTTGAACACTTCTATCCCGAGGGCGCTCAATTTAAAATCGTTTCCAGTTTGTTCCAGTAAGGCATCATGAACCATTTTGGCAATTCTAAGTTCGATTAAAGATTTTGACGTACCCATTAAACTGCCAATTTGAAACGCCGTAAAATCCGATTTAGAAATAAAAAAATCAGCAATTGCCTTATCCAGATTATCCAATGGGTCTGAAGTAATGTCGGTAATATTACCATGTATACAATATATTGGATATTGTAGGCAAAAGATACCCTTAAGCTGCTGCCCGCTGTCTTCAAGCTCTTCATAAAATCTTTCAATATCTATACTAAATAATCCCATTTATATACCTAAGTCTATTTGCTTTTTGTCATTGTCAATTTTAAGTACAATTACCTCCAGGCTTTGTCCTTCTTGAAATTGTTGGTTTCTTCTAAGCTGGCTTCTATGTAACAAGCCCTCTAAACCACATTCTAACAAAATGAAATACCCGAACTGAACTTTATTTTTTACAATTCCCTTGTATCTGCCCGTGGGTTTAAGCTTGGGAATATTTGCTTCCCAGAATGATGCTAATTTTACCGTAATCTTTTGATTATTTTCATCAATATCGAATATTACTATTACAATGTCCGAACCTGGAGATATCGATTCTAATTTAGCCTTAAAGTCCTGAGGCATAAATGACCAAGGTAATAAACAGTCAACTCTATCAATTCTAATAAATAATCCAAAAATCCCTTTAGCATTCCTTCCGATCATTTTTACCTGACCAGTAACTACGTCTCCATTCTTATGGCACTCTGTAAATATTTCAAACGGAGGTTTGAAATCGTGTAAATCGGCAATATTTACAAAATTGCCAATGGTCGCCTTATTGCTAAGTTGAACCAGTTTTTTAAATAATTGGGTATAATTAAACAGCCCATCGTAATGAGATTTGTGGTCTGTAAGAGTAACTGCGTTGCCGACTAGAATCAATTTCTTTTTAGCCCTGCTAAAGGCTACATTTAATCTCCTGGCATCATCAAGAAATCCAACTTTTGAAAATTTCTTTCTCCCGTTTATAGTAGGTGCCTTTTTGTGATCCACAGACCTTGTAAAACTGAAAAGTATAATGTCATACTCTTTTCCCTGAAATGAATCCAGTGTTGAAATATCAATATTTTTGAAATTGCACAAAGATGAATTGCGAATGAAATGTTGAATATTAGCTACTTGAGATTTATAAGGTGCAATGATGGCAATACTACTTGGGGAAATATTATGTTCAAATAATCTTGGTAGTATTATTTCAGAAATAGCTTCGGCTTCAGTATTATTTTTTGCTGAATATCCATCATTTTGCTCGAAGGGATTCTCGGAATTAGATGTATCAAAGAAAACCACCTCTTTATTAAATGGTGTTGGCATATCAATCCTGTTTAAATGAGTGCGGCTGCCCATTTGAACAAGTCCATTGTAAAAGGATTCTGAAACAAACTCACCTATATGCGGATGCATCCTATGCTGATAGTTCAACATTTCTTTATTTTCCGTCGGAAAACGATCTGCATTAATTCTGTTAATAATAAATTCAAAAAAGGAGGTCTTCAGAGCATGTATAATTTCCTCTTGCAAAAAATTAGAACCGTAAGGAGATTTTGGAAAGCTGCCAGCTTCTCTCTCATCAATTAGCGAACTATCCATATACGGCGGAAGTTGCATTTGATCTCCGACCAGTATAACTTTTTTACCGAGTTCTATGGCCACAAGTGTTTCAGCAATGTTAGCTTTTCCGGCTTCGTCAATAATAACTGTATCAAATTTGAAATTGGTATTTCTGAAAATTTGGTCTGTTTTAATGCCAATGCATGTAGCAAAAACAACATCAACTGAATTATAAATTAGTGGTCTTAACAGTATTTCGTATTCATTTTTGCCTGACTCAATCCATTTTGCTAATGATAAAATAGCCTCGTTTATTTCTTTCGGACTTAACTCATTCAGGCCATCCCGAAGAATAAAATGACGCTCCTTATATACGTCCTTTAGCTTGCCATATTTGGACGATACTTCATTCACAGCTTTATTAAAATTCTCTAAGAACGCCCCTTCATCTGAAGTTTTAAGTTCAAGGTATTTTTTTGAAAGCAGTAATTGATTATTGATAAAAGCAGCGTAGTCAACTTTATAATCTTCTACCAAATTATCAATACTGTATTGTACCAATTCTTTATCAATTCTTTCAGGATTGCCAACTCTCAACAGATTTAGATGATATATTTTGGCTATTTTCTCCAAAACATTATCTACTGCAACATGATTCTGACCAGCTACTAATATTTTCTCACCTTTAGCTACCAACTGTTCTATTATCTCTGCAATAACCGTTGTTTTCCCTGTACCTGGCGGGCCCTGAATTAAAAATATATTCTGATTGCCTACCGCTTTCTTAACTGCCTTTACTTGATTATTGTTTGGCTGCTCCCTCTCCGTTCTTTCTAAATCGGGATTATTAAAAATTACGTTTGCCAATACAGGCGTTTTAATTGTGTCTGGATTTACAAGCAGTGATTCAATATGATCTATTTTGATTTTCTTTTCCAGAAAATCTTGAATTATTTCTCTCTGTATTTGGAATTGTCTTTTAGAAACTCTTTTATCAATGTAGAAACCATCCTTAAGCAATTCCAAATTCACTTCCTTATTAAAAGCAATTTTACAGCCGTCCTGATAATAGGTCAAAAGTCCATCAGTCAACTTCAACAATTCATCCCCCTTTTTCAATCTCAGATTTACAACCGTTTCTTCCTCAAACTCCAGGCTGTTTGCCACTGTAATAGGTAATTTAATTGACACGCCACCTGTTTGACCTGGTATCCTTTCGAATTTATCTACCAACACCGTATTCTCCTTTTTGTCATCGATAAGGCTCATTTGATATTCCAGAAACTTATCAATGATTGCCAATGTTCTGCCTTCCTGTTTTAAAATTTCTCCGGCATCCAGTTTAAGATTATTAATAGTCTCGAAGCATTGCGTTTTAAGTACAACGAAATCAAGAAAATCCTTTTGTGAAGTTCCAAATGGTAATGTGCCAAAAGGGGAAAGCACTTTTAGTTGATTTGAAAACAGGAAAGAACCATATTTAGCATTTTTCTTCTTTGCTTCGGAAGCAGTAGCTACATTATGACCGAAACTAAAGTTCTTAATCAAGAAACGGTATTCTTTTTTATCCTTGGAAATTTGCACCTCGCCAAAAAAATTGAGTTGCTCATTATAAAGGGAGAAATCTATTACATCTTCGTTATTACTGCCATTGCCATTGTCTCTACGCCTATTACCCCGTTTGTTAATTTTAAACCAGTAACTTTCTTTCGCCAGTTTTTCTAATAAAACCTTCTCACTCTCTTCGCTGTATGTTGCACCTTCATTAAAAAAAGGAATAGCCTGTTGCTTAAAAATAGATTCATAGATTGAACTGTTCAATTCAAATTGAATATACAATGGATATGGTGTAGCAATCTCTTTCGAAAATATCCTTTCATCAGCATCAAATCCCCTTTGGATAATTTCACAAATTTCATCACTGGCATTAATGCCCAAAAGTGATCTTTTAAATTTGTAAAAAGATTGCAGTTCCTCCTCAATAAAGCTAAACTCGTTTGTTTGTTCCTCCTTAACATCTACTTCGTTGGCAATTTCCAAAGATGCCGGAACAAATGAAAGGAGATCGCTATAATCAAATTTGGTGTTAACCTTTACTTTAAAGCTTTCAAAAGGCAACTTTAAAAGAGATTTATGAATAAGTCCATAAAGCCCTTTTGTGGTTTTAACTAAAAGTGTTTCATTGAGATCGTCAATAATGTCGGCCTGAAATTCATCTCCTCTTTCAATTCGCTCCCATTTAATGGTGTCACTTAACGGCTTAGTCAAATGTTTTTGGCTAAGCATAACCTGCTTGTTTTGAAAATCAATACTCAAAACCACACACTTAATTCTATCACCAACTTTACTTGTTCTGAACTTCTCTTCTCCTTCAGGCAAACACCATGACATATCCAAAACAGATAGGCGACCGGTAAACCCTTCATAAAACACTGTAACTATCTGGGAGGGCTGAATTATGGCTGTTATATTTGTTTCAATAACAGTACCCTTGCCGTACTGCGTAGCAAATTCTTGTTCAAATTTTGATATATTTTTAGATTCTATCACTAGGGTTAGAAATTACATATCCATGTTAGAGAATTTAATTAGAAAGATTTTTGTTTTCAATAATCCTTATCTCTTCTTCTGTAAAATCATACAACTTGTAGATCAAACTATCAATTTCTATTTCCCAAAGATTAATGTTCGCCTCCATATCTTTCTTACGTGCCGATACAATTGTGTCTACAAGCTCATTTATTCTTTTATAAACACTTCTGTGTTTTGAATTTGCAAAATCAATTGGAAATACAGGAAGCTGTCTCGTTTCCTTTAGAACAATTTTCGGAAAGTCGTCTCTCTGGGCTATTTGAGAAATATTCAAAAAATACCAGCTCATTAAATTAGAGTTTAAAATGCCGAGTAAATAATTACAATGCAAATCTGAATTAGCAATAATTGATTGCATGGATTTATTACTAATAAAATATTCACTAGTTTTTGTCGCTTGTAATTCAAACTTTCGACTTATAAGTTCTCTAAGTAGAATTCTTTCACCTTGAAAATACTTTTCAGGTTTAAATTCAGCCAAGCTGTTATCATATCTAACATACATTGTCGCTCCAGTTTCCAGCTTATAACGTCTAACACTTCCATTAAAACCAATCTTAGAATTTTCATGAACTGGTTCAGTAGTTAAGTGAAAAGGAGTAACGCCTCTTTGAATATCTGCATAATTACCTAGAGGTTGACTCAATTGCTTAATCTTATTTATTAATTTAACGACCAAGTCATTTTTTAGTAAAAGGTATTGATCACGATCTTCACGGAACCATTGTGAAAAAACTATTGTTGAAATTGCATGATAAAAGGATTTAACAGATGCAATCTTTTCTTTTTTGTCAAATAATTTCACTGTTAACTCATGGCTGTCTGATCTTGGCCAATCCCAAGATTTTACTGCCTTTTGAGTCACAAAAATTGAAGTATCAACCCAAGCTGACTCAAAAACATCGTATGGAAGATTAGTCATTAAAACAGGGTTAGTATTTTTTGCAAAATATTTTCTTAATTCGCCGAAACTAGTGCCGGTATACCAACCAGTTGGAACGATGTATGATGCAAATCCCATCTTTTTAGAAATCAAATTCGCCAATTCAATAAATACGACATAACTGTCCTTCGATTTCCCTAAAGAGAGATAATTGCTTTTCAAATAATCAAATGTTGCAGCATCAAACTTAACCCCATATGGAGGGTTCCCAATAACCACATCAAACCCAACAAAATCGCCAGCGTCGTTTAATACTTCAGGGAACTCAAACCTCCATTCAAAAGCATTTTCATAAATCTTATTATTTTTTATTTCTCCGATTTCGGTTTCCAGCTTCGTTATTTCAGTACTTAATTGCTCGATTTTCTTTTTTGAATCTTTACTCTTTTTATTTCCTTCATCAAATAATTCTTTGGTCTGGCTGAGGTTAAATAAATCACCCCTGAGCTTGGATAGCTTTTTATATTTAGGATCGTTAGGGCTAATATAGCTTGTGAAATCTTTTTTTATGGAATCGATCAGCTCTTCCATTTCTCTTTTTTGCTCTTTGCTTTCGGCATCACGGTAGGTTTGAACTGCTACTTTGTAGCTATCAATGCTCCATTTCTTTGTATTCCTTAAAGCAGTTTTAATGTCGGCATCTAAAGCAAAACGGCTTACCAAGCTGTTCCCGCATTTAATATTGATGTCAATATTGGGTAAAGTTTCAAGTTCCAAATAGTTGCTTGAGGTAGTATAGTAGGCATTCTTAAGCAGTTCAATCCATAAACGCAGGCGACAAATCTTTACTGAATTTGGATTTATATCTACCCCAAACAAACAGTTTTCAATAATCGTTTCCTTTTCATGAAACAGGGTTTCCTGAATCCGCTGGCTTTCCTTGTTGTGGGGATTATAATCAAACAATTTTCCATCGTCATCTGTAGTAATAAGCTCGTCGTTTACAACTTCTACATGATAGTCTCTTAACGATTTGCCCGTAGAATCCTGTAATATTTTCAATTCGCTTTTGATAGCAATTATTTCATTTAGGGCACTTACTAAAAAATGACCACTACCTACAGCAGGATCGCATATATGCAGGTTGTTAATGATCTTGTTAGCTTCTTTTTTATCATCAATCTTATTATATAAGCTATCAAGTGTTTCACATTGCCATCCCTTTGCTTCATTGAACTTTTGAAGTACTGACCTTCGGATGGTTTCTTTACACATATACATGGTTACAAAACCCGGAGTAAAGAAAGAGCCATCTTTATACCCATTAATTTTTTCAAAAATCAATCCCAATACAGAAGCATTAATAAGATTCTTGTTTTCTTCCTGTATTTCTTCACCGCCTTCACTCGTGAAATCATAGGCATCTAAAAATTCAAACAGGTATTGCAGGGTTGGCAGGGAACCGGTTTTTCTTTTACCCTTATCATCCTTTAGTACAGTGCTGCCGCTTAGTGGAAGTTGCAGGCGATTATCTAATTCGCTTACATTGATTGTCTGTCTTTCCAGTTCAATACGTTCAAACAAAGAGCTATTGAGGTAAGGAACTTTACTGAATTTCTCCTGAATATGGTGTCTTCTACTTCCCGGCCTTTCAGCTAACACCTGGAAAAACAGGTTACTTAATTCATCAAAATCATAAACAAGTTTGCTGTTCAAAAAAAGATAGTCTTTGTCTCCTTTGTGATACTTGTAAAGTTGGGCTTCCAGCAGTTTTATAAACAGCACCCTGTTGATCCATGTAATGCACAACTCTAATGCTACATTGAATAGCTGTTCATCTTTGTTTGCACCAAATGTTGAAATACTATTAATATTTCGCAGGACATCCTTATCTTCTAATTTTATAATAGTATTCTCTAATAATGATGCTTCATCAGATTTTGTTTTTCGTTTAATCAGCTTTTTCCCGCCATCTTTAATTTCTTCCAGTCCGATTATATGTAATAACTCCGTATAAAACTTTGTATCAAGACTGTTACTGTCATTTATAAAAGGCTGCTTCAGTAAATGTGCAGGAGATAAAATCTTATAAAGACCGATCAGCTTTGTGTCGTCTTCTTTATCTGCATTAGCAACATATTTTTGATAGTCACGAACGTCGAAATAAGTTGCGGGCATTTCTTCTATTACTTCATCCAGAAAAGCTTTGGCAATACTATCATAAAAGAATTTGGTGTCTTTACCGCTCAACTTCCAGTTTTCATAATCCCTCTTTAGTTTACTATTGCGAAAAACATTCTTTTCAAACCAAACTTCATCAATGATGTACCACTCGTAAATATTGGTAACTACCAGGTATTTAATATCGGTGTTGCTATGGTCAAAACGTTCTCTTAAATAGTATAAAATAAGTTCCTGCAAAGCCTTTGCATTTGGCTTTGCTTCTGTCATCATTTCTGATTTATTGGAAGGCTTTTTAACTTCAAGAATTACGCCTACAGGTTCCTTGGTTGTTTTTCCTGTGTGTATAACCAGATCATTCCTGTCTTTAGTGTTTATTTCAAACTGCTCTTTGTACCAGGTGTCTTTTAGAAAATCGGCTATCACATTTTTGAGGTGTTCTTCACTTTCCTGCTCGTTGATTCGGCCAAGTAATTGCTGCAGATTATTCTTGAATAATTCTATATGATCACGACTTACCTTTTCTTTGAGGTAGGCTTTGTTCAGGGCTTTAATGGGCTTGATTAATTCCAGTTTCATGTATCAGTCTCCGGGTTAGTTATTAGTTTATGGCGTTTGCTAAAGGAGTTAGTTGTAAATATAGCTTATAAGCGGCAAACTCAGCAACTTACAGGGTTTGACTGCATAAAAAAGGGGGCTATAAAAGCCCCTCATCTGCAAAGGAATAGTAAGCATCAGCAGTTACAATGATGTGGTCTAACACCCTTATATCGTGATAGCTTGCCGCAGTTTTAATCTTAGCAGTTAGTTGATCGTCTGCCAGACTTGGTTTAAGGTTGCCACTTGGGTGGTTGTGTGCTAAGACAATTCCCACGGCCAGCCCTTTAATTGCAGCAGCCAATATCAACCTTGGGTCAGCAACAGTGCCCGTAATTCCTCCGGCAGATGCTTCATAAACTCCTGTTACCCGGTTGGCTCTATTAATTAATAGCACTTTAAATTCTTCCTGCATCTCCATCTTGTTTTCATCCCACACTTTCAGGAAGGTTTGATAACAATCTTTAGATGTCTTAATCAATGGTCTATCGGAAGCCTTTACTTTGGTTTTATAAACCAATTCTACTTCTGCTACCTTGCTCCAATCTGGTTGAATCATTGTAATCTGTTCCATAACATTCTTTTTAAAGATTTATAAATTAATTATGGAACCTGCCCCGGCTTTTGGCGATCAAGGCAATGAAGCAACGGAATAAATAGCGCAGCGGTTTATGCCGGAATTTCATTGCCGCTACAGAAGCCAAAAGGCGAACTTTGAGGGAGAATTAATGAAGAAAGAAAATCTTTCCTATTTTTAGACAACATGAAAAGAAAAATGAGAAACTACTTGGATTTATCGGAAGAACTAAAGCAACATGGGATCGAAGCGCAAGATGGTGAATTTTATGATTATAGAGATTTTCCTTTAGAAACTGATTTCAATACGTTTTACGAATTTTGCCAAACCTATCTCGATAGAGATGATCTTGGTTTTGATATAAAGCCTGCGAGATTTTATTATAATTCTAATATCAACGTTAATGGTCTTGCGTATGTCAAAAATGATTTTAAGCTTGTAGAAATCTATAAAGGGACAATATTTGGTCTTAAAGATTTCTTCGACTCTAAAAAAGAGTTATTCAGCGGTGAATCTATATTGAAATATAAACAACTGACCCTTAAAAATGCATCGGAACCGGAATACTTTCTCTTTCAATATGTGACACTATATTTTCTATACCATGAAGTAGGACACTTGATACAGAGAAGTATGGGCTCAACTAACCACAAGGAATTTGTTGATACAAAATGCGAGGGGGACGATATAATTACTCAACATATCAGGGAACACGACGCAGATTGGTTTGCTGCTAACCAAGTTGCATTTCACATTATTTCTTTTGCAAACCAAATAAGTGAGCCAAGCCTTGAAAGTAAAAAAACAACAACTGAAGATATTGCCTCACTTTCTTTAGCCGGCATTTACATGTATTTTATTAGAAGGACGAAGGCATATCCACAAATCTACTATCAAGAACATTGTCATCCTCATCCATCCGTCCGATTAAGTTACATGATCTATTATTTAATGGATGCGCTATCTGAAAATCTTCCATTTGTATTAAACAAAGGCTCTGTTCTTACGAACGCAATTGCAATTAGCGAATCATTAATGATGGAGCCTGAAAGGAACATCATTAAAGAATATAGTTTACAACTTTACGCCGAAATCAAGAAAGTAGAAGATTATATAAAGCAAATTAGAAAAAACTCTGAGGGGTATCCATATTTATCTAGAAAACTATTAAACCCATAATTGAAAAATATTCAAACTAAACCAAGCTGCCGCACCCTCAAGTGCGGCAGCTTTCCAGCCTTTAACGGTTTTTAAAAAGGGCAAACACTATGTTTGCCCCTTAAAATCTTAATTGTAAAATTCCATTACCTCAGCCTTTGCAAAACTCTCACAAAGTTGAAATGCTTTTTGTGTCCTCAATTGTCCAGTACCACCAAACAATAAAGATTTCAGTTTTGCTTCATCGTTTTTGTACGTCCGCACATTTTGAAAATATCCGGTTACTGCGTTGTATGCACCGAACAAACTGCCTTTAGTTGTTTCTAACTGCTGGCTCTCATTGGTCATGGCATATTCAAAAGCGGCATCCGTCAAATTTTTAAAGCAAGTTGATAATTCATCATCTTTACCAGCCTGTATATTTTGCAATACTTCTTTGTTAGGTACTAATGCCCCTTGAATCAACTTCTTTACTTCGGGGTCTGTGATGCGGACCTTTGCCCATTGATTAAAAACACCTTCTAACTGGATGCTTAAATTGTTTGTAATGCCCATTAGTTTGTGGGCCTCTTCTAAGCGTTCTTTTGCATTTGCTGTATGCCTGATTTTAAAAGCATTGCTATAATTGCGAAGGGCTGCATTTAAAGTATTATTACAAACAATTCTCACCGGTGTAAAAGCTGCGGTAATACTACCGCCACCGTCATGTGAGGTTGTTAAAAACAAATACTGTTCAATCAAATCATCGTTACCAACTTTAATATAATTGGGTAATTTAGCAGTAATAAAAATACGCTCTCCTTTTCCCAATGCCCCTGCGGTTTCGTATTGAATACCATCCCCACCAACAATAGCATCAAAAAAACTGAACGCATCAATATTTTGCACAACTTCATAATCTTTACCCACTACTCCTAAAACAGTTTCATTATCTGTACGGATTGTTGCAAAATAATTAGGTACTTCTATTTCAGGAATTTTGATTTCGATGTCTTCATTGGCTGCTTCGTTTTCGTTATCAAACGTAAATAGTTTTCTTTTAGCTACTGTGTAATCCAGTCCTGCAAATTTTAGTGCTTCTGAGCTGGTGGGATAGCCTTCCACTATTTGGCCCAGGCCATGCCAGGCTTTTTCTTTTACAGAAAAGAAACTGTGTTTTCCTGTTTGGTCGTTGAAATTTAAATTGTGTGCCATGATTGTTAATTTTAGATTTTGAAAAAATGATTTTTAAAAATGGGCATCGACATTTTGCCAATGCCCATTTGCTTTTTTTTAAAATGGTAAGTCGTCTGCAGGTTCTAAAATTGTTCCTACATTTTCTTTAACTGGTGCTTCATCCTTTGCACTTGCTTTGCCATGCAGTTTAATGGTGTTTACATGAAAGGTCAATGTGGCTTTAGCTTCACCATCCTTACCGATGTAAGCATTTACTCCAACACGACCTTGTAACTCTACCAATGTACCTTTGGTTAAGAACGGTGCAACACCGGGATTAACCCAATAATCACACTGCACATAGGTCACAACTTTTGTTGGTTCATTACTGCCCTTTGCTTTGTAGCTGTCATTCATTGCTACGCTAAAGTTTACCACTTGCCTGTCGTTTTTCAGGGTGCTGATTTTTGCATCACCTGTTAATCTTGCTGTCATTTCCATGATTGTAAATTTTAAATGTTTAAAATGTTTTAACTCGGCATACGCCTCGTTCGTTCTCATCGTAGCAACCCGGCCTTGAAACAGGATTTGGGAAAAGCAAGGTTTTTGTGAAAAGAATACTACCCCACAGATATATCTCCGAAGGAGGCCAAACCGGGGTGGAGATTGTTTTTGCAAAACCCGTGGCCAGCCGAAATGCAATGAAGGAGCAGACCTTGCTTTTGACAAAGCCTGTCAAGAAATTTGCGTCAGATAAGGATGAAGGAGTTTTAAGTAATACTCCTTATTGAATCTGTTTTAAAAGATTTTCAGATGGTAATACTCAATAAATCAATTTTGAGAAATCTTTAAAATTTTAAAAATCTTGAATTGTGGTTGGCGAGGGACGAGCTAGCCTCAATGACCAATATCTTTGTCCGGCATAGTTCGCCTGGCTTATTTGCCGAAGGCGAAAAGAAATAAGGCAGGTGTATTATGCCGGGTCTTATACTATCTTTATACATCTTGGTATTGCGCCCTTAAAGTTGTTATTGCAGATTACAATTTTTGTACTTTCATTTAGTGGATGAACCTTTAAACACACCATAAATATCGAAAAATGAAATTTCCATTTAACACATCAGAACAACTGCTTTTTGATTTCGAACAACTCCTTAAAGACAATGGACTTGTAATAGAGACTAACTCAGATTTGGAGAGAATATCTATTGCAATTCTGGAAACAAATGCCAAACATAAAAAGGAGATTTTACATGATGATAAAAATGATGTTAGAGATATTTTCTCAGATGTTTCAGGTTTAATAGATTTTGTTTCCCAAATATTAAAGCATAAGAACCATAAAGACTTTGGTAAATTAGTTCCTCACTTGCAGCTTTTAAACACATCTTCCACTTCAGTTCTTACAACCAAAAGCAAGGTTACAGATGAAGGAAACAATAAACTCTTTGAATTATACATTGCTTTACTCTGCATGGCTTTCTCGGGCAATGTTGATTTGGATGACCCAAAGAATTCAAAGGGAGATAATCCAGATATTATATTTGATTATAAACATGAAAAGTGGGCTATTGCGTGCAAGGCTTTACATTCAAACAAAGAGAGAACGTTATATGACACGATCGTAAAGGGGACTGATCAAATTAATAGAAGTGCCGCATCAAAAGGAATCGTTGCGGTTAATTTGAAAAATATTATTGACAGAGAAGAACTTTGGCCAGTTACGAATCGAGACAAAATAGCTGAAGGGGACGATCCTTTATTTGCATGTTTTCCATCAATTGAAATACCCTCAAAGATTCTTCAAAATTATGGAACTGATTTCCAAAAAAGGCTAACTGAAACAATAGGAAATGAGGGTTTAATGAAACTATCAGAAAGCAATAAATGCCCGGCGGGGTTCCTAATATTTTTACATGGCATGACTTCAGTTTTACACGAAGAACGCTGTCCTCCAACAATTCTAAAGACATTTAATTTGGTTGAATTTGGACCTGTAGAGGTTAGGTATAAGGAATTGGCGAGAGACTTAAATTCATCAATGCACAATAAAATTTAGAAAAGAAGCCAACCATTTTTCACTTTAACTCTTAATTAAAATATCATGTCTGAAGAAATTCCTGCCTGGTTGAAAGCGATCCAAAACGGTTCATTAGGTGAAGCAAGAGCTAAAGCTTTTTTGATGGACAGGTTCTGGATTTTAGAACGGTCTGTCGACATAGAGGGCGCTGATCTGATAATTCAACGGCGCTTAACTAGTAAGAATCTTCTGGATAAAGCACCGCCTAAGCTTGGATTTGTGCAGGTTAAATTCCTTGAGTCTGAGAAAACAACACACTACATTCCTACGGCATATATTTTAGACAGCGAAGGAAAAGTACGGGAAGATTTCTTTTTATTTTTACATACTGGTTATGAGGAACATGCAAAAGTATATTTTTTAACAACGGATATTGTCAATTCTGAATTTGAAATCGCAGAAATTGACGGAGTTACTAAATATAGAATTAGTGGAACAAAAATTTTAAGAACAGATAAATATTTAGTTAAATCAAATTCAGCCACGTTAAGTAGAATCGAGGATCGGCTTGAGTTAGCAGATTTCAAAAAGAACAGGGAGTTTATTTCTTGGAAGCTACCCAATATTATTGCTGTTACCTCTGCAATTTTACCGGAGTATAAAGAAAAAATTGAAAACTCCTGGGGAGATATACCCGAAGAGTTTCAAAAAATAAAAGATAATGCGCTGAAAGCGATGAAAGATATTGAACAAATTTATTTGGAATTAAAGGAAATTGCTGAAGAAGTTGACCCACTTGAAGCATTTGACAAAATAGAAGGGTTAAGACGTGAATTGGGAAGTAGTACCTATGGCCGCTGGGGTAATGACATTGTTGATAGTTTATATGACCAGGACTTCTATTACACTTGTAAAAATCACTATGAAAAAGTCAAAACTTTGAGAAAGGATGGTCTGCTTGATGATTATATAAACGCAAAGACTACATTGATAGAAAGAGTCGTTGAGTTTTTAACTCCGAATTTGCCAATCGATTCAAATACTATTCATTTAATGATTATTAAGTTTTCCCAAAGTGATTTTAAAATTGAATCGATAAATCACAGTTTGATAAATGCAGCGGAATATTTAAAAGTTCCTGACACGTTAAATGCATTTGGACATGTAGAAATTCCTCATAGAAAATATAGTGGACTTAATACCATTAGTGAAGATACATTTGAATATTATTGGTTAGCTGGTCGAATCGGCATAAAAGATGAATTCAAAAATGATCTGCCTGAGTTTTATAGAAATCACCTTTATACTGTTTACAGAGCTTGTTTAGAAAAGATGTATGATTTGAAGTACAATGTATAATTGTTCTTAGCCATATTGTTTTCCGCACTCTTTTTTCCGTTAGGGATTGAAACGGAAATCCTTCCGCCTGGAAGATTGCAGTGGAAAGCCCGACCGAAGGAAACGGCATAGCTATTTTATAGTCAATGAAAATTGTTTAAAATAAACTCGGTTTTTGAGGTTTGGCTTCTAAACAGCCTGGAAGAGCTAAAATTCTACAAGCCTTTGGAAAGTTATTCATTTGAAAAAATTAACTTTATAGCAGATTTAGTCCCTAATCACTCCCATATACCCGGCAGCGATTGTGAAAAAATGATTCGTATGAATATAGAACTAACTTTAGGGAATGACTCAATCCTTGAGTTCAAGCCGGGACTGCCATCTGATTATACTGGTCCTCTTCTAAGAGGTGCGACTGCTATTTCAGCAAAGACCAATTTTGCGGAAGTAGTACTGCAACATTTAACCGGTGTTGACTACTTTATAAGATTAAGTTCAGGGCGGCTTCTTAAAAAGATTTTCGCAAAAGGGTGGGCTGCCCAATATGGACTGTATACTAATTTCGTGCTAAAGAATGAGGCCAGAAAAGAATTAAGTACTATAGGAAAGTTTCACTTAAGGAAAGATCAATACATATCATACTTAACTAAAGAAACAAGCTGTAGCGTCTTGTTTGAAAAAAATGAGGATTTCAGAATCATTGACTTCTTTTACTCACCTAAATTACTACAAGAACTGGTGCCATTTTTTCCTGAACTACAGCAGTTACTTCAGGAGTCACCGCAAACTATATTGAATGGGAAAGGTGGATGGTCTATCCCTTCGATGAAAGAAATCACTAATCAAATTCTTGATTGTCCTTATGACGAAAATACCAGGCAATTTTACTATGATATCAAAGTTCGGGAACTATTGTACCAATTACTCGAAACCTCCTTTAAAAGGGATGTTAAATCATATCATTTTACCCCTTTTGAAACGACAAGGATTCATGAAGCCCGGACTATACTTGAAAAATACATCGACAAAAAACCACCTTCTATTAAATCTCTTTCAAGGCAGGTTGCTTTAAACGAGTTTAAATTAAAATCAGGGTTCAGAAAATATTTCCATAGTGGAATATTTGAGTGGTTATTGCAGCAAAAAATGCAACATGCGAAACAACTGATTCTAAACAGCAATAAGCCTATTAAAGAAGTTGCATCTTTAGTTGGTTACCCCCGTACGACCAATTTTATTACCGCCTTTCGCAGGCAGTTTGGGATAACGCCCGGTTCATTAAGAAGGTAATAATACTCTTTGCAAAACTTAAACCCATTGCTGCAAACAACTTCACGAAAAATTCATTAAAATAAAGCTGGAGCTTTACTCTTCACTCCAAACGGTATGAAGAAAAACGAAATAATAAATTACATAACTATTGTAACGTGTTATCTTCTTGTCTTTTTATTTACTTATACAGGAGTAAGTAAATTGATAGATCACGAAGTTTTTGAAGCTGCCATTTTACGATCTCCAATTATAAGACAACAGGCTCCAATTATTTCGTGGCTAATTCCAGTGATTGAACTTTTGATAGCAGTTATGCTTTTATTGCAGCAATACCGGAAAGTCGGTCTTTTACTTTCACTTTTATTGCTAATCATATTTACTGCTTATATAGGTTATATGATCTTGTTTATACCCAACCTGCCTTGCTCCTGCGGCGGTGTTTTAAAAGAACTATCATGGGGCAATCACCTATTGTTTAATAGCTTCTTTATTCTCCTTATACTGATTTCTTTATCCTCATTCTTAAAGCATAAACTTTTTATTGCAATAAACAGGACAAGCCGAAAACCTGTATAAAATAGTAGGCAAATTATTCAATCAAAATTTTTATTTATGAAAAAGTATCTGGGAATTTTTGTAGTAATGCTGGCGCTAACTGCGTCTGCATTTACGACCAACCACAAAAGCACAAAAATTGTGGGTAATGCCTATAGCTATAACCTGTATGGAATGCCAGGGCAGAATAATCCCTCCAATCTCAGCAATCCTGCGAATTACACGTTGGTAAGCCCCTTAATTTGCCCGATACCGGGCTCTAATCGCTGTGGTGTTGACAACGCCACCGATGATGGAACCGGGCATCCTGATTTTACTAAAACCTTTACAATAAAGACAAGAAATTAGTAAAATTGAGAAGCCAGCAAGCAGGAGGTCGCTGGCTTCTTTTTTTATTTATTACCAATTACGAGCATTTGTATTTTTCTTTTCCCCTCTTCTAATAAAAAGCCATTTTGTAACAATTGCTTTTTAAGTGTTCCAATATCGGTGAAAGCATTTGTCATATGAATATCAGCATTTGCAGTATAGCCAGTTTCATCAATAACCGGTAAGTTTTTAAAAAGTTCGATACCGTTAAGGCTTTCTATTAAATACAAAACTGGCGTATTTTTTTGGATGTATGAAGAATCGGTATAATCAAATACTTTTTCTTCGTCCATAGTTCTTGTACCACTAAAATGAGGTGCTTTTTTTAGTATGTAGCAGGTAACTTCTTTAGTTTCCACTTTTGCAAAAAACGGGAAAAACCTGTTGGCGTCATCCCGTAAATACTGGTAAGCCAAACTATCATTATGTATTTTCCATTTTGACTCATAAGAAATACTATTTCTTTTTATCCAGGAAGGTATACTGTCTGAATCAGTCGGATATTCAAAGAACTCACGCACTCCTTTTGAACTGAATTGAATCCGATTATTTTGTGTAAAATCTTTAATTAAATAATTTATAGCACCGCCGAAAGCAACTTTATATAAATCCAGCAAAAGCGAATTTACAAATTTAAAACCGCAGGTATTATTTACGGTGTCTTTATAAAAACCAAAACCGGTATGCCAATTCTCATTGATTTTTGACATAGTAAACGAATAGTTGGTAATATATTTCTGAAACCTTCCATTACCTTCTTTCCATAAATCTGCTTCGCCATCCAAGTCTGGTACCTCAGTTTTTAATTGAAGTTTTATCTCTTTTTTCTGTAACACTTTTAATACATTCTTAGAAGTGGCATTATATCCGTCCGTAATAAATTGAATGCGACCGTCAGGGTTGATCCAAACGTGATGCGGAACAGTGATATGGGGGAACATATGACTGAGTATGGTGTCTGCATATAAGATGGTTAATTCCGGTATTTTAAATCTCTTAAACAATTTTACTACCTCTTCTTTTTTATCAGGAGTTACCAGCAGTACTTTTATTTTGTCACCAAATTCTTTTTGCAGCTTCTCCATTTTTGGGAATGCTTCAATGCATGAACCACACCAATGGCTCCAGAAATCAATAATAATCAGTTTGCCTTTATAGTCTTTCGGTGAAAGTGAAGCACCGGAATTAAATACATTACCGAAGGTTATCGGTGGCATTGAATCACCAATGGTAAAAGTTTTGTTTGTTTGAGCATAACTACCTAATGGAATTAAACATAAAACCACAAGGCGCATTAATTTATGTGCCATTTCAATAAAGTTTTAAGATGATTGCTGGTATTGTTGTAGGAAGCCTACACCGTTTTTAGTATCCCGGATTTTGAGTTAATAATGGATTCAGATTTATTTCCTGTTGGGGAACGGGCCATAAAACATCGGTTGATTGCCAGGTTGCACCTTTTATGGGTGCTAGTATATTGTTGGCCCTATCTGTTCTTTTTAAATCATACCAGCGATGTCCCCATTCACAAAATAATTCAGCTTGCCGCTCCCGCTCAATTGCCAGCTTTAGAGATGGAATATCATTTGCCAATGTATTACCAAGTCCTGCACGGGCTCTTAAACTGTTGAGGTTAGCACGGGCATCGGAAATGTTATTTAGGTTCACTGCTGCTTCTGCACGAATCAGATATTGTTCAGCCAACCTGAATACCATATAATATTCACTTAAGGTTGCACCATTGGGTACTTTGTATTTATAAGGAAAATACAAAGTATCATTATTATAAACTCTTGAATTAATCCATGCACTTTTCCTGCTATCTCCTGTTTCAAATGAACCACGCAGGTTAGCAGTAACAAGATAAGTAGGATATGAAAACGGACTTGTTGGTAAAATCTCTAAACCTTCATAGGTATTAAATCCAGGGCGAACCGGCTTTAGTTGCCAGATTGCTTCTGTACTGGTATTCAAAAAAACATTATTCAAATCAGCTTCCAATGAGTAAACACCCGTTGCAATAATTGAATTGGCTTCTGTTGCTGCATTCTGCCATTGGCTGGTATATAAAAAGCAGCGGGATAATAGCGCTGCTGCGGTCCATTTATTTGGTCGCACTCTCTCTGCAGTCACATAATCGGCAGAAAGCAAATTTTTGGCATCACTTAAATCATTTATTATCTGTGTATAAACTGCAGCAGTGGTAGTCCTTGGTGCATTAGTGTTGTATTGATATTTACTCGAAATAATAAGTGGCACATCTCCAAACAAGTTAACCAAATGAAAAAAGCAAAATGCTCTAATAAACTTTGCTTCACCTGTTAATTGATTCTTCAGTGAACCGGATAATCCCTGTGACTGCGATAATTTTTCTATAGCAAGATTGGCTGCATAAATATATTTATAGGCGGGTTTCCAAAATGAGTTATCGATATTTACATGATTAACCTGTGTAATCTGGTTTTTAGTAAATTCCTCATTCAGTCCCGGTGCATAAGAATATAATTCATCGGCTGACATGCCTCCATAAAGTGTTATCGAGGAATTGGAAAAGAGGTTTCTGCTGGTAAGCATTTCACTGTATATACCAGTGATGGCACTTACTGCAGTTGAACTGTCTGAAAATACCATGTCACTATTAAGCTGATCGTTAGGATCATCAACTGCTATAAATTTTTTACAGGAAGTCAATATGAGCCCCAGTAGCATTAAAGTATAAAGGAGTATGTTTATATATCTTGATTTCATTTGTTTCGTTTTAAAAATTAACCTGTGTTCCCACAGTAATCATTCGTAATGGCGGCAATGACGATAGTGACTGACTTTCTGGATCATGCCCTTTGTATTTTGTAATGGTCAGAATATTTTGAACATGCAAAAACAATTTCCAGTTAACTGCATTCAACTTTTTAATCCATCTGGCGGGCAAATCGTATGATAATGCAATATTCTTAAGCCGTATATATGATGCATCTGTAAGTACGGCATCCGATGAGCCAATATTATAGGTTGCAGGATAAAAAGCCGGATTGGTAAAATCCTGCGTGTATCGTTGATATGGTGTGGCATCACCAACTTTGCGCCAACGATTTAATGTATAGACAGGTTGGTTTATGAGAACACCCAATGCTGCTTGAGAATAATATACCGCATCATACCCAAGCTGTTTTCTGAATTCCAGCAAGATATTTAGTTGAAATCCTTTATAGCTAAAAGAATTGGAAAGACCGCCAAAATATTTCGGGTCAGTGGTACCGTGATACTCGTAGTCTCCATTATCAATTATTCCATCTTTATTCAAGTCTTCAAACTGGTATATCCCCGTCTGAGTATCAACACCGGTAAAATGCAAACCTCTGAAAGCATTTAATGGCTTGCCAATAACGTATGTAGACGCATAACTGCTGTTTGCTAACCCCGGAAATGAAACCAGTGTATTCTGATTGTGAGAAATATTGAAAGTAGTATTCCATTGAAAGTTTTTACTTTTAATAATTTCTGCATTTATCGAAATTTCATAGCCTTTATTTTGAACCACCCCCGGAAAATTCAGGAGTACATTCGTAAAACCTGTTTGTGTTGGAAGGCTATATCTTATTATTTGGTTGTCACTTTTATTTTTATAGTAGTTCAGGTTCATGGTTAATTTATCCTGAAAAAAACCTAATTCTACTGATAATTCTATCTTCTTATTTTCTTCCCAACTATAACCAGAATTAAATAATCTTGATGGTGTAAGGCCTGGCTGGGCATCATAAGCATAGATTGTTCCTTTGTATGTATCAAGAAATTGATAGTTTCCAATCTGGTCATTCCCCGTTACACCATAGCTACCTCTTATTTTTCCAAAGCTTAAGAAGGGCAAGCCTTTTTGCACAAACTTTTCTTTGGAAAATATCCAGGCAATGCCAGCGGCACCAAAATTTGCAAACCGGTTATCCGGGCCAAATCTTGACGAACCATCCCGGCGAGCAGTTAAATTGATAATGTATTTATTATCCCAATCAATTCCGAGTCTTCCAAAAGCAGCGGCATAATTATATTGAGTTTTCGTGTTTGTAGCAATTATATACGGTGCTGCTGCGATTGAATTTAATAATTCATCATTAGTATATCCATCTCCGGTAATTAATTTTCTTTCGGATGCAGTTTTCTGGAATGTAGTGCCGATAAGTGCTTCTATTTTTACTTTTTCTTTTACATTAAATTTGTAGGAAACCTGCGGCTCAATTATCCATGTTCTTATAAAATTATCACCCAATACTGCAGCGCCTGTTGGTGCATAGGCCGGGTCTTGTGCTGCTATTGGGGCTAAAATATTTTCATCTGCACTTACCTTATTGTATCCAAAGTTTGCTTTTACTTCAAGAGATTTTATTGGCCGGTATGAGATTATACCATTGGCAGTAAGCCGATCAGTTAATACGATATTTTTTTGGCGAAGCAAAGCCAATGGATTGCCAACGGAATAATCGGCCTCTCTCCAAACAAAATTACCCGATGCGTCTTTCAGAGGGTAACTGTTGGGAGGCAAATTGATAAAAGTTGTCAGATCCTGCGCAGGCAGGAGACTGTTGTCAGCACTATAACTTGCTATGAAATTAAGGTTTAGCTTATTATCCTGACTTTTATGATTGATGTTTATATCCGCTGAGGTTTTTTTATCTTCAAACTCTCCGGGAAAAACGGTAGTTTCTTTATAGTACCCTGTGCCAATAGAAAATTTAGTGAATTGATTTCCCCCTGAATAACGCAACTGTGCATTGTATGTTTGTGCTGTCCCTCCAATAAATTCTTTTTTCCAGTCGGTGTACCTGTTCTGATCCCATGAAACCAAATCCGGAGCATTGTAATTTGCAGGAGTGGCACTATCATTTAAAAAGGCTTCCTTTCGCATTTCAAGATATTGTTGGGTATTCATCAACTTCATGGTTCTCGCTACCTTTCCCCAGCCACGGGAAATATTTAAGGAAACCGAATTACGCTCGGCCTTATTTTTTTTAGTTGTTATAAGTATAACGCCGTTTGCACCTCTTGAACCGTAAATGGCTGTAGCATCAGCATCTTTTAAAATTTCTATACTTTCAATATCGTTGGGGTCAATGGAATTGAAAGGACTATTCGCAAGCATACTGTTCAACTGCGTTAAAGCATCATTGTCTGATAAAAAAGGCACCCCATCAATAACAAATAGTGGGCTATTGCCATTTTGAATAGAATTTTGTCCTCTTATCAAGGCAGTAAATCTTGAACCCGGTAAACCGTTTGTTTGCGTTATCAATAAACCGGGTACAAGCCCTTCCAGCCCCAGAATTGGGTTAGAGACTGGCTGATTCGTTATTTGTGTTCCGTTGATTTTAACAACGTCCCCCGTGTTTAATTTCTTAGAAGTTGAGTAATATCCTTTTACCACCATTTCTTCAAGACTATTGACAGCAAGCCGTAATTGAATCAAAAAAAATCTCTCCTTATCAATAGCTAGTTCTTCCCTGTAAAACCCCACACTGGAAATAGTAAGGATGTCATTTTCATGCACACCCTGTAGAAAAAAATCTCCTCTAGTGTTTGTTGAAACACCCCTGTTTGAATTTTTGGCAATAATGGTAGCACCAATTAAAGGCTCCCCGTTTTCATTAATCACATGGCCTTTAATATCTATCAAGGAATCATGTTGAGGAACAGGATGAAAAGTTGAGTTTTTAGTTTGAACAACAACGTAATTTCCTTCAATTACAAATGAGAGGGGTTGATTACTGAAGCAAATAGAAAGCACATCTTTTAATTCTGCTTTCACAACGTTACAGGTAACAGGCTGGCTGTTTTTTAATTGATCTCTTGTGTAAACAAAGGAAAATCCGGTTTGTCTTTTTACTTCTTTAAATACCTTTTCTAGCGGTATGTTTTTTACCGACAGGGTAACCGTTTGGCCATACCCTGATGCTGAAACCTGCAGGCAGGCAACAACGGTTAAAAGGATTAAAAGTTTCATAGTCAAGAGGTACTTTAATCTTGGCAAAACAACATATAATTGCATAGATTTGTAGTGTTTGGGTTACTTAATTCGGTTGATAGCTCAATTGGTAAAAGGGTTAACCCAAACGCCGCCGGCAGTGCTAGTAACACTTCCGGCTTTTGTTTGCAATAACCCGTGTCTTTTAATCGTCAGGGTAGTACATAAATATTATTGTTTTCTGTTTTAAAATGAACATAACCGTTTAATTCAAGCAGCTTTAAAACCTTCGCCAAAGGTTCTTTTCTTAAGATAGTAGCGTTAAATAATTGTTTGACGTTTGTTTTATAAATAATTTTTGCATCATACCATCTTTCAATCTGCATCATTATCGATTCTATAGGTGCATCGTGAAAAACAAATAGCCCATCCTTCCATCCTGTTATTTCTTCTGCATCCAGAACTTTGTCTTTCGTTATCTGCCTGTTTTTAATCGAAGCTTGCGTTCCAGGTTCCAGCTTTGCAACATTCATTGCACTTGAAACTGTCACGCTGCCCTCTAGCAATGTAATCTGCTGTGCCTTTTCATTTTGATAAGCATTGATATTAAAATGGGTTCCAGTAACTACTACAGCGGTACTATCTTCCATTAGTACCTTAAAAGGTTGTGCCGGATTTTTAGCCACTTCAAAATATGCTTCGCCGGTTAGCATTACCTTCCGTTCATTGTCGCTGAATGCCGGAGGAAATTTTAAAGTGCTTGCAGCGTTCAACCACACCTTAGTACCGTCCGATAATGTCAACTGGTACTGACCGCCAACCGGCGTGGAGAGTGTATGAAGGGCAGTATTAATAATTATACTGCCATTATTTGCATACACTAATTCTCCATCAGCGGTTTTGTTTACATTAACACCCGAATCATTTTCAATTACACCGGTTTTTGCATAGGTTAAGTCAATTACTTTTCCGTTAGTAAGTGTCAGGGTGGCCCGGTTGCCGCCTGGTTTAAGCAGAGTGGTGTCAGAGGCTAGAATCTCCTGATTATTGCTGTGTTTACCACCAGTATATCTACTAATAAAAAAAACAGCGAGCAGTACGATTACGGAAGCGGCGGCGAGCCAGATTTTCCTGTTATAAAATTGTTTGGGAGGCACTTTAAATGCTCCTTTTTCCTGCATAGCCTGATATGATTGTTCTGTCTGCACCTTGTCCATCCATTCAAGGTTAGCTACAAGATTTTTTTCATCAGTCAGGTCTTCAAAAAGCTGCATGTTATGATCATTCTCATTTACCCAATTATCCAGTTCATCATGCTCTTTTTCTGTAAGCGTATGCCTGATAAAACCAGCTATTAAATAAGCAACACGATATGCTTTTTCATCCATACCGCTGTAAGGATTTTCTTTCATACTATTAAGTTAAGCCATGCTGATAATAAGAAGGGCAGAAAAGGGAAAAAGGACTATTAAAAACTCAGGAAAAGTTTAATACAAAAGTAAAACAACCATAACATTGGCCTAATAAAAACTTTTCTGAGGGCGTTAAGCCCCTGTTTTTTTTGGGTTTTGATGGTACTGGGATGCAGGTTGAGTTCCCGTGATATTTGGCCAGTAGTTTTGCCTTCGAGGTAGTGCATAATCATAACCTTGCGGCTGGCTGGAGGCAGGTCTTTAAGTGCAGCATGGATAAGCCGGTACACTTCGCTGCGTACCATATTATCAAAAGGAGTTTCTGTATCTATTTCCGGTGGCAGTTGCCTGTAACTTTTATCTCTTCTCTGTTCGTTTGATATTGCATCAATACTATCCCGGTGTACTATTTTATAGAGGTAAGCTTTTATACCAGCGTAACTATTCAGTTTATAATGCATCCTCCAGGTTTTTACAAATGCCTCTGAGGCTATTTCTTCTGCAATAGGACGGCTTAGAGTTAATTGAAAGGAGTAATAAGTCAACGCAGGATAAAACTCGTGGTAAAAGAATGACAAGGCCTTCTCATTTCCATTCTGAAATAAGTAGCTATATTCTTGCTCTGTATGATTTGACTCCGATTGCAAATACCATTTATTAAAGGTTTTTGAATAGTGAGTCTTTTAGACAGAGAGCAAAAAATAGCGCAGGCCTCCACCTATTGCATTTGGGTACCTAGGAGAACCCTGCCACAATAAGGGAGAGCCCACGCCAAAACGTGAGCTCTTGCTTATTGTCTCGTGGCATTAAAATTCCTAGGTTTTAAATGCGAGACTCAAAGCGAAAGCTTCAAATTAATTAAGAAGTATTCGCAAAAATATTCTAAAGCGAATATACAAAAAACTAAATTAAATACCTCATTATAATAAGGTAATTATAATATGTATATTGTAGGGAGTTATTTATACTAAGGCTATCCTGTTAATTGCAGTATGGCTATAAAAGTAAAAAAGGTACAACGTAAAAAAGCAGAGCTTGGTCATTTTGACCATGATGATTTTTTGGCAGGCCTCAGTAAAAGAATAGCGACCCTTAGAAAGAAAAATGGTTTTAAGTCTGCAGAATTATTTGCTTATGACATTGAGATATCAAGGGTTGGCATGTCTAAATATGAAACAGGTTCCTTCGATGACATTCGTATGAGAACACTTTTAAAAATTATTGATGGGTTAGGCATGACTCCAAAACAATTCTTTTCCGAGGGGTTTGAATAAGCTTAAAAACGGCTTTAATATTCTAATCTAAATGAATGCATTTGAAAGAACAGCTTCAAAAGTATGTACGTTTGCCAGGAAATGAAATTATCATTTTCTCTAAATCCCTTGAGCATTTAATTTTTAAACATCTTAACCCGGTTACTGCAGGTTCATGCATCATAGATGCTAAGAAAAAGAAAGTGCATTGTTTTGGGCTAAGCATTTCACTTCACCTGGAAGCTGATGAGAAAGAAGATACCAAGCTTTCGACCTTGCAAATATTTGGTGATAAACTAGATTAACAAAAGAATTAAAAAAAATTAAAGTAAATCGTTTAAGTAACGTCATTCTTTCAAGCATAATTCACAATAAAATCCATTGGGATTTAACGGGCGCATTTCCATGCAGCCCTTTTTTATTGGGATAAAAGTTAGAAATGTAAATAAGTTATTCTTTGACGCTTACCAATTAATAAATCCATTTCGCAAAACTTCTGCCCGGTTAAACAAAACTTCGGGCATCATAAGGGTATAGACTTTGAGGTATATGATCGTTGTGTTAACACATAGCCCATTATTCATCCATAAATATATTTTGTATGAAAAACAATGGAGCAAGAGAAACTAAATTTTCAACGGCTAATTTACGATTGCTGTACCCGGCGCCGGTCAATGAAGAATCTTTATATAGTGTTTTAACGAAATGGTCTGTATTAATATCAGAATATGGAATTGCGATAAACTCCAATAAAGATACCGAAGAAGGGCTTGCAGAAATGATCGAGTTATCCGCTGTTTTAAAACAGAAATCGAAGGAATTCTTTATTCAATCAATAGTTGGCAAAATTGCTGTGCACGACAAACTGGAATTAACATCCATTGCACAATCTATAATAACCAGACTGCTTGATCAAATATTTACAATTGAACAAAAGCAAAGAGAAAAGGATGAAAAAGAAGCTATTAAAATAATTTCAGAACACGTTAAGGAAGTTTTTGAATTTATAAAAGAATATTTCTCCAGTTATTTTGACTATACACAAAAAGTGCCTTCATATTTACTTTTGCATTTTAAAGATTCATTGAAAGCAAATGCAGAAAGCCTTAAAAAACTGGCAGTTAATAATGGAATAGAAATGGAAGAGATTGGGTTAATCGTTTCGGAGATAATTGAACACACCATTACCGAAAGAACTGCAATAAACACCTACAGTCAAATAAACTATTACAAAGATTTGTTTCACCAGTTTTTATCAGGAGACGGCACACTTACTTGTTCTTTCATCAGGGATACCCTTTACAAGTTCAATTATAATAGTGAAAGTTTCATTCTTAATGAATATGAAAGACTGAATAAAGCAAGTAGTCAGCTACATTCTCTTAAAGAAAAAATTGCTTTGCTTTCATACGAACTTAAAAAGGTCAACCAGTTTTTTAGCACTTCAAAAAATGCATTAATACAATACGTGCCATCAGTAAAAGAACAAGTAGGAAATTGGATTATTGAAGAAATCAGGTTTTTGGAAAAGGGAACACTCCCCATTGAATACGCCAACACCTTAAGTGAACCTGACAACAAGATCCATACTTCGTTATCAGTAGCTAAGCTGGCGGTTATTATTAGGCTTTTGGTAGTTGATAAGATCATAATCAACAGAACAATAGCGCCTATGCTACGAATAGTTGGGAAAACGTTTTCTACGCTGCAAAAGGATGATATTTCAATAGGCAGCCTGGAAACCAAATATCATGCACCGGATAAGGCCACTATAAATGCTGTTAAGGATATGCTGTTTAAGTGGATTAATATTTTGGGCAGGCTATAATACTTATCGATTCGGTTTTATCCTGAGTTATAATTACTACTCTCATAATATTAGAATCTTACGAGGTAGTCCTTTTAACATACATCGTTACGTGGCTTGCTGCTCTTTAAGTTTTGCATTTGCAACATTTACAGCAAATTCAAAAAACAACTTTACGGCTTTTGTAAATTTGAATTGGTTACCCGTTCTTTTCAAAACGTTTTTCTTATGCCAAATATCTATAAAAGCATCAAAGTTGGCTACCGATGTTTTTTCTAAAATCTCCCACTTTGATGATTGCTTTAATAGTTGTTCAATTTCTGCAATGTCGAAAGTTGCCAACTCAATTGAATCTCTAAAATTCCTCCCACTATAGTCCAGCTCTCTGCAAAGCATTGCAAGAAACAAAGTGAAATCCCTTGTCCGCTTTTCAGTTACTTCATTTGAAGATAAGTATGCAAACTCAGAATCTAAGTTTAAATCAAAGCCATAAGACTCTTTAAAAAATTCTTTGTATTCGTCTTCCTGTGTCTGAATTGTGGTAAACATTGTGTTAGGATAGATAATAAACCTACCGTCCAAAAGATTGCTTACAATTTCTTTATGATCAATCGGATAACTTCTCATATATTTTGACTTTAGGCATTTTTAATATGGCATCCGAAAGTTGGATTTCGAACCTTGTGTCGTCATGATACTCGACTACTAAATCTTCTTCCAGAATTAAATTTGAAACAGTAAAGTATTTTGAAAGTGTAATATTTTCAGTATGCTCTTTTAATGAATCAAAGCACCATTGGTAGAAGTTACTAACTTCCTTTTCTTTCAATAACTGTTCTTTAAAATAGCTTGCGTCTGGCAGCCATTCTATCTCTTCTGTTTCTTCCTCGTATAAAATTTCAGGGGTTTGGTAATTAAATTGGTCAATATAAAATTCTGCTTCACTACTGAAAGTTTTTGAAATAACATTACCTCTTGTTCTACGTAACAAGTCGGGCAAAGGAACAATGTAGTTTTCTGGCTGGTCAATGTTTTCTACAAAATGGTATAAACCACTCAAAATAATTGAATCACTTTTTATTCTCTCTAACAATGGTAATAATTCCCTTGTCAATTTACTTAGGGTTTGGTCTAACTCTGTTTTTGCATTTACAGCACAAGCATACAGTTTTTCAAATTCTCTCTTCAATTCATAACTGTCTGCTAATATCCTTTTTTCGCTTGTGTAACGCTGAATTTGAATGATTGCATTTACAACAGAGTTCGGATGGTCTTTATTGAGTATTGCATTTAATGGAATGATATATTCATCTATCCAATAGTTTGCTTTTTCAATTCTAACAGTGAAATCAGAATGGTTTTCAGCATTTACTTTTAAAGATTCTGTATCCCTTAGCAAACGTGTAGTTTGCGCTTCAATATCATTGAGGAATTTTTCAGCTACTTTAATGATTTCTTGAATAAGAAGAATGATTTTAGCCTCATTTACTTCTGTCTGCAAATTTGTGAAGTGGCTGAAAATAGCTTGATACCTGTTCTTTAATGTTTCAGGTAAGTCCAAAATAAAGTCGTCAAAGATAAACTCTAAAAAAGCTGTATAGTTCCCGTTCAACTTGTATTCACCTGTTGATAGTTGTCTGCAAAATTTTAAGTCAGTAGTAATTTTAGAAATTGAAATTTTTGTCTCGCTGCTTGTATTATATTCATTTATGAGGTTAAGAAACTTATCTGAATCAATTATAAAGTCAGGCTTACTTGAACTGAAAGCCAATTGAACAAACTCATAGTGTGTCAACAGAAACCTTAATATGTCTTTTCCAGAAAGATTTAAATTGCTCATTTGAATAGTGCTTGTTGTTCTAAAAACTTTTTGTGCTTGTAAATGTCAGTTCTGATTTTTACAACAATTTCTTCTTCGCTATCTAAAACTTGTTTACTTGGCCGCTGCTCCCTTCCTTGCCTGGTTTTTATGGTCCTTGACTTAGTTTGAAATAGAGCTTCATAATTGTCTGGAACAAATAATTTTGTGTCTTCAAAAACACTTTTTACAAGCAAGTAATTGTGTAACCCTTTGAAATCATAATCAGGGAAAACTAAAATTTCTTTTGCTTTTGTTTTACTAACTATCGATCTTCCAATTCCTCCGTATGTGTGTATGAAAACAAAATCTCCATTGATAACCTGTTCGGCTAAAAGGTAGGAATCTAAATTTTCAACAAAGCAAACCTTGCTTGCCTCCAAAGTTTTCAAAGTAGCTGAAAATGTCCCGTAAGTGTCAGTGTATTTCTTTAAGTCAGTTTCAATTCCATTTAGCAGAACAGTTTTTTGCCCTCTTATCAGAATTACATTTTGGCTTTCCCTTTTTCCTGCTTTCGTGTTTCGCATTGAATTTACATTACCAATTGCTGTGTTATTAGTATTGTCAATTTCACCTGGAAACTTGTCCGCAAAATATTTTTCTAATGCTGCTTTGTTTTTTAAATAAAAGCCGCCGCCGCCAGTAATTGCCGGTAAATGCTCAATAAACCCTCCTGTTAATAAAGTATTGAAATCACCAGTTCGTTTAACAGAATTGCCAACTAACGAAGCATTTATTTTGCCTTCGCTTAATATTTTTTTGACGAAATTTTTAAAGGTTTTATTCTGCATTTCTATAAACTACTGGGAAAGATTGTAATTCGCCAAAGGTGATTTTGGGTTTCTGATTCATATTTTTGCTTTGAGGCTCTTTTATCATATAATATTTCTGTATACCTTCCACTTTCCTTGGGGCTGCAAAAATTGGAACAAAGTTATTATCAATACAAAAGCGATTCAAGTGTTTCACATTCTTTTGTCCAATTGCATCCAACTCATCCACATAAATTACGATTTTGTTTTCAGGAGAAGAATGAACTAAGTCTTTCAAAATGTTAAGGAATAGGTATAGTTTCAAGACAATGTTTGTTCCTCTTGATTGAACTTGCTTTGACAGATCTATTTCCTCCGTTTCTCCTGTCGCCTTAGTTATTTCAACTTTAATAGTGAACAGGTTGTAAATATCTATCGGCTTTCCTTTGCTCTCGGTTAATTGCCGTTCAAGTGCTTTTTTACTTTCAGCGTAGGCATTATCAAAATCTAAACCGTTTGAGAATTTTAATTTTGAAATCTTTTCTAAATCCTCTATCAATTCTTCCGTTTCATATACTTTTACTTTTACACTTTGAATGTTTGAAACAGGGTATTCAGCTAACTTGCTGTTGTAGCTTTTGTAAATAAATGTTTTAAAGTCATTAAACTGGGTTAAGAAAGAAAATGTGGGACTGCCGATTTCATAAGAAAGGGTATCTAATAAATTACTTATAACCTTATCCATTTGAGGGATATTATTTATCTCCTCTTCAACTTCCCTAATAAATTGTTTGATGTCCTGGTTATCTTTTCTAAGTCTAAAATTGATGTCATCTTTCAATTCTTTTCTATTATCTCTTGTCGTTCTAAAAGCTTCGTATGTCTTAGAAAATTTTTCGTGAATTTTTTCAAATGGCTCGTCTAATATTTCTTCTATCTCATAAATGTCTTGTCTATCAGTAATGTATTGATATTGATTTTTATACCTTTTTAAATCATCTTCATATTGCTTCTTCTCCTTTTTCTTTAGGTCTAGTAAGTCTTTTGATTTTTTTATCTCGCCATCCTTTTGGTCAATTTTTAGTTGAGTTTCAGAAACTGATTTTTTAAGTGTGACGTTTATTAAAGTGTCATACTCTGATTTCTTTTTAAGCAAATCTGGCTTATTTCTTATTTTCTGAATTAAAATTGTAATACCTGAAATTGTTTTTTTAAGAACTTCGATAGTATTTTGTAATGTATCTCTGTTTTTAATTGCATCTAATTGGATTCGCTTTTCGGCTAATTCTTTTTTCTTCATATCAATATCTTCCTGAAGTTCTTTAACTGTTGGCAGTTGCTGAACTTCAACACCGCTAACATCTATTTTACCATCAAAGAAAGTCAAAGGAAATTCTGCTTCGCTGATTTCCTTTTTTATTTTTGATTTGTCAAGTTTGGCAACGTTGCCACTCAAATAGAAATATGCTTTTCTAATTATTTCCGGATTTGACGAAATATTTTGATAAAGCAAATTATCGAACTCCTTGATTGAATTTTCCTGGCTTGTGATTTCAGTCTCCAAAGTTCTAATTGATTTCTCAACTTCAGATAAAGTGAATTTACTTCTTTCTAATTGTGTAAGCTGCGCTTCAAGCTCTATTCGCTGCTTATCCTCTGAGTCAATTTTTGTAAGTAACCCTTGAAATAATAAGTGGTCATCTGTCGGTTCGTAGCCCTCCACTTCCTTCAGTTGATTTTCAACCTCAACGTTAGCATTTTCTGCGGCTTTAATTTGTGAATTGAGATTTGCTTTGTCCGTTATCAGCGCATCCCTTTCCAATTTGAGCGTAATGTCAATTTTAGTTTCAAGAGTTCGGATAGAAATTGATAACAAGCTGTCATTAGCAGTTTTTTCTGAAAGATCTTTTTCTACAGCATCAAATTTTTTGATGAATGTATTTTTTAGTTTGCCTAAAATTATCTCTTCACTTATAAATTTATCGTTTAAGAGTTTTAGTTTTTCAAAATCAAGCTTAACTGCAATTAGGTTGTTTAAGTTGTTTTTTTTCTTTTCAAACTCATTTATCTTGTCAAAGCTTGAAGTGGTAAAAACATTTAAAGAAACGTCTTGTTTGTTATCCGCAATAAGCAATGCATTTTTAAATGATTTTTCGTTTATTTCACTTGTTTTGATAAGGTGTTTGTAAATATCTGTGAAGCTATTAGAAAGGGATCTGCCCTTTCTTTTTACTTCTCTTTTAATCCAAACAACTGGATTTTTGTTTTTGTCAGAATTGTAAACGAGGTTGTAAAGTTCCTCACTTTTTAAAAGAGTAGGTGGGTCTGTCGGGTTGTCATTCGTTAGTTCCTGTAAAACAGTTTCCCATTTTTTTGATTTGAAGCCGTCTACCGATGTTTGTATAAAGAAATTCTCTTTATACTCTCCGTTTATTTTGTAATACTCTATTGTGTTTTCAGGTGTGGCTTTTACTAAAATGCAGTAATATCCATTTTTAAAAATTTCAAATACGATAAAACTATGTAAGCTTGTTCCGCCAAAATAATGCTTCATTGAATCAGACAGCTTGCGATTATCTTCAAATCGCATTTGGTCTTTATCCGTTATGTAGAGAAAATTGAGGCTGTTTAAGAAAGAGCTTTTACCAACATTGTTTTCTGCGGTTATTTGAATACTGGCGTTGTCGCCGATATGGATACTTGCTTTAGCATACAATTCCGAATTTATTATTACTATCCTGTTTAGCATTATTATTATTAATGGTTGTAAATCAAATGTAACAATAGCCATTGGTATTTACAGCATTGAGATTATTAGAACAACTAAGCATAATGAAATATAATAATATATTGCAAATAGTAAGATACTTTGAAAGATTGAAAGCCCAAAAATAGTCTTTAGAGGTTAATTCGGCAGAAGCATTTCATGCGGAATTTGGCTAATTATTGTTACTTACTTTTTTGATCTTCAATCCTATTAACAAGGTTGTCCTACCTCAGTTACCTCCTTTTTGGCATAGTTTGGAAAAATATTTGCACTTAATTTATTGAAGTCTTTTAATAAGAGAAACGGATTGTGAACAAGAAAAATTAAGCGCCATGTTTAATTCAATTACCTGGGGGCAATACTTTACTGCTATAACCCTTTTATTAGTCTGGTATTATGCTTTTATAGGTATTCGGTTTTATCGTTGGGAAATTTTGAGCATAATAGGAATTAAAAAAGTTGAGGAGAATGCTATCGCTATTTCAACAGTAGCCAACTTTAAGAAATCTTTTGAAACGGAAAGCCATGAAGATTACCTGCCAAAACCTGCACTGGAAGTTGATATCTCGCCAGTGGTTCAGTCATTCACTGATGAAATAAAAGCATATCTGCAGGAATCGGATGATAACACTTCTAAAGATGAGATGCGGCATTCAATACAAGCTATTGTTACTAAATACCCGGTTTTGAAAAATGTTGACTACAAACACGAATTGATTCAATTTCTTTTTGATGAATCCAATGCTAAGTACCCAAACCTTCTCCAGTTAAATGAAATAAAAGAATTACTGAGTTAATCCAAAAAAACTAATGCTTCATTGTGCCGTGCAGGAGAAACAAGTGCGGCAGATAGGCACAATGGAGCATTTTTCATTTATTCATTAATCAAAATGTGTGTTATGAAAAGTGTAAGAGTAACAAAGAAGCAACAGCTTTCATTTACAGCAACAATTATATCGCTGCTTATTTCCATTTACGTAAAAGCGCAGGATGGAAACGCCGGTATCAATGAGGCTAATACAAAGGTGAGAAGCTATTTCGCTTCAGGAACAAACCTGATGTATGCTGTTGGTGCCATAGTCGGATTAATTGGGGCTATCAAAGTTTACCAAAAATGGAACAGCGGTGATCATGATACCGGAAAAGTGGCAGCAGCCTGGTTCGGTAGTTGTGTTTTCTTGGTTATTGTAGCTACAGTAATACGTTCATTCTTTGGTGTGTAAAATTTAAAACTTACGGTTATGCAAGGGACACTTATTAATAATTTGTATAAATATATTAAGGAGAATAACCCTGATATATTAATGGAATTGGAAGAGGCAGGCAATACTACCAAATACCTCAGCGATAAAGTAAGCTCGGTTGATTCGCTAATTGTTCAACTTAACGAAGAAGGCAAGCCGTCATATATAATCGAAGAAACCTGCATGAGCGCTCTCACCGAAGACCTAAAACCTTCCAGGTATAATTATGTACTGCACATTCTTGAATCAGAATTCGAGGAACAATACAATCAATTTATTGAATCTGGTCTATTGCTATTTGAGATCAGCAATATGATAAAAGATTGCAACCCGGTATTTGATGACTTGAATTTTTCGGAAGAGAATGAGGATAATAGATTCTTAAGGTATGCTATTACTGGTGTAATAAAAGAATACTTTGACAATGTGGTGAGTGAAAATGTGAGTGATGAGTTACAACAGTCAACAGAAACTGAAAGATAATCTTGCGGCCATTCGTATTGCATTAGAATGGAAGGAAGGCCAAATGCTTTTACCTGAAGAGGTAGAAGCATTGAAGCATTATGCTGGATTTGGTGGTTTAAAAGCTGTGCTATACCCTAACGGTCCAAAAGAAGAATGGATAAAATTAAAAGCATCGAAAGAAGATTTACGACTTTACGAACAGATAACAGAACTACATCACTTATTGCAGCAGCATTTTAAAGATGCTGAATATAAGCAGGTGATTGATTCCATTAAGAACAGCATCCTCACTGCGTTTTATACTCCTGAAATAGTTCCACAAACTCTATTCAGTGTTTTAAAGGAACAAGGCATTGAACCCAAAAATATGTATGAGCCTAGCAGTGGTGCTGGTGTTTTTGTAAGTGAAGCTGCACAGGTTTTTCCTTCATTACAAACAGTTACGGCCGTAGAAAAAGATATTCTATCGGGACGGGTATTGACTGCATTAGGCAGTTCGATACCCGTCCCTGTTTTAGTACAGGTGAAAGGCTTTGAAAATACTTCCAATGACGAAGACGGAAAGTATGATTTGATTGTCAGCAATATTCCTTTCGGTAGTTTTCGGGTATTTGATGAATCATTTAAAGATGAATCTATAACAGGCAAGATTCATAATTATTTTTTTGCAAAAGGATTGGACAAAATAAAAGACGGTGGCTTGTTGGCTTACCTCACCACAGATGCATTTCTTAATAGCCCTTCCAATCAAAATGCCAGGCAATATCTATTTAACCACGCTGATTTCATAAGCCTTAATGTAATGCCTAATAACCTGATGAAGGATACCGGCAATACCGAAGCTCCCAGCCATCTGCTGATTGTCCAAAAGAATGGCACCAAACAAAAGCTTTCTGAGAATGATCTTCTATTAATAAATACATCTGAACAGGAAAATGAGTTCGGGAAATTCAGTATCAATCAATATATCCTCCAACATCCTGAAATTATTATTGGAGATGAAATCACGGCAGGCAAAAATCAATATGGAAGAGCCACTCAGTCTGTTTGGCAAAATGGGGATATCAATTCTATCCATAAACCATTAGCTGAGACAATAGCTAATGGACTAAAAAGGAACTTCAATAAACAGGCTTTCTTAGTTGCTGCTGTCGGGGAACATATTAGTACCGGTAAACGGCTTACTTACCTTACATTGCCCGAAAATAAGGCTGACAATAGTTCTGTGCAGCTAGGCTTATTTGATACTGCACCTGCCGCCAATATTAACAGGGCATCTGCTTACATCAACAGGTTAGATGCAACTGTCGTTGACAGAAAGACTGCCAGAGTTGCCAACATTATCAAAACTTCGGATAAGCCAGAGCATGAAGCATTTGTTTTGGTAACTGCTAAATCGATTGCATTCAAGCAATACGTTTATAAACTATACTCCAATACTGATGAAATTCAATTCCCCGCTAACTGGATGAATGCTTCAGCCATTCATCTAGAATTGAATGGCCTTGCAAATAAATTGAAGGAATATAGTCACCAGTTCTTTAATGAAGGCGACAGTGTATTCCATGTAGCATTAAACAATAAGGATGGAGAATTAGATGAATTGAAGGAACTCAATCCTTATCACAAAGAAGGAACATTAATCGTACATAATAACCGGGTTGGGTTTGTTTCTTATATGTCTGGCGAAAATGATAAACCCGTTTTCCTACCAAGTCTTTACGAGAAAAAGGATGTTGGATTTTATCAGCAATATACTTCTGTGAGAGACGAATATTTAATGCTGGCAGATAGAGAGTCCAATGAAAATATTGAATATCCGGAATTGAGAAAACAATTAAATGATTCTTATGATGCACTGGTTAAAGGGTTTGGTCTTTTAAATTCAACTACCAATAAACAAAGGATATTAAAAGATGAGGCTTTCGGATTCATCGTATTGGCTTCTTTGGAAAGAAAAGAAGGTGATCAATATTTTAAAGCTGATATACTTACAAAGTCACTTATTAAAAAGCAGGAAGCATTTCATACGGACAATCCTGTCGAGGCATTGGCAAAAAGTTTGAATGATAAAGGTTTTGTAGATATTGAATTTATTGCAGCCTCTACCGATAGTACTGAACCAGATACCGTACAGGCATTAGGTAATCATATTTATATCAACCCCGCAAACAACCAGTGGGAAACTGCAGACCAGCTTTTGAGTGGCAATGTCGTTGCCAAATTAAATATCGCTAAAGCAGAAGCAGAGAAGAAACCCGATAATTTCCATTTGCAAAGAAGCCTGGCTGCATTGGAAAAAATACAACCGGAAAAGATTCCTTTTGAATTATTGGATTTCAATTTAGGAGAGCGATGGATTCCGCAGGATTTTTACAATCGTTTTGCCACAAACTTATTTGAGTTGGATACCGCAGTTAATTATTTTCCTTCGCTCGATATTTTTAAAGTAAAGACCGAAAGTAGTAATGCTAAAACTAATGCAGAATATGCAGTTACGCCAAAGAGCGGAAAAACATCGTACGGAAATACGTTGCTTGAACATGCTTTAGAAAATACGACTCCCTTCTATACTTACGAAGTTGACTTGGGAGATAAAACGATCCGGGTGCCCGATAATGATGCCATACAACTGGCACATCAAAAGATAGAATCTATCCGCAACAGTTTTAATGAATGGTTAAATAATCTTTCCAATGACGACAAGAAGTACCTGGAAAAATTGTACAATAATACTTTCAACTGTTATGTACTGAGAGAATATGATGGTAGTCATTTGCAGTTTCCTGGTTTAGACAGAAAACGTTTGGGTATTGAAGATTTATACAGTTCACAAAAGAATTCAGCCTGGCGTATTATTCAAAACCGTGGAGCGTTGATTGATCATGAAGTAGGCTTGGGCAAAACGCTTACCATGATAGTTGCCGCCCATGAAATGAAACGGCTTGGCAT
>Ga0209023_10000713_pt1 | contig 48341 bp, 40 predicted proteins | sample LakOneMetagenome_FD_187468 | JGI IMG/M metagenome (GOLD analysis project Ga0209023, IMG submission 187468) | Freshwater and sediment microbial communities from Lake Erie, Canada (SPAdes) (version 2) | ecosystem: Environmental > Aquatic > Freshwater > Lentic | place: Lake Erie, Canada... | reverse complement strand
TCCCTCGCCTGCCGTGGTGCTGCTGCATAGCTGCAACGGCAGCGCCCGGCGGCTCGACGAGCGCTGGGGCCGGCAGATCGCCGCTTGGGGCTATGTCACGCTCACCGTCGACAGTTTCGGGCCGCGCGGGTTGACCAACACCTGCAGCAGCGGCGCACCGGTCGACCTCGTCTTCGACGCCTACCGTGCGCTGGGCTATCTGGTGCAGCAACGCTTTGTCGATCCGGCCCGCGTCGCCGCGATCGGTTTTTCGCAAGGTGCCTGGCAGGCGCTGACGTCCGTCGAGCACGGCATGATCGAGCGGATCGCGCCGGACAAATTCCGCGCCGCGATCGGCTTCTATCCTTCGTGTCTCGGCTTCAAGGGCGACATGACGGTGCCGACGCTGATCCTGATCGGCGAACTCGACGATTGGACGCCGGCTGTGGAGTGCCGCAATATGGTGGACGGTCGCGACGACTGGGGCATCTCGCGGCAGAAGGACCGGGGCGTTCCGATCAAGCTGATCGTCTATCCCGACGCCTATCACGCCTTCGATGCGCGTGGCCTGACGACGCCGATCCAGTTTTTCGGACACCATCTCGAATTCAACCCGGCGGCAACCGACCAGGCGATATCAGCGGTGCGGGAATTTCTTAAAGCGCAGGTCGGCGGGAACTAGGCGCGTACGCGCAAAAACGCGATTCATTGGCGCGGCTTGACCAATGTCCGCTATCCGTCGCCTTGCAAACCTCAATCGGACATCGCCTCGGGTCCGAAAAGTGCCATAGGCGACATAGCTTCGCTCATTCGATCACATTGTCCGCAACGGCAAGAAGTGACGCCGGAACAGTGAGGCCCAGCGCGATCGCGGTCTTCAGATTGATGGACAGTTCGAACTTGGCAGCCTGCCAATAGGGAATTTCGCCGGCATTCTTGCCGCGCAGGATGGCATCGATGTTGTTGGCTACGCGCTTGTTCAGTTCGACGAGATCGTACGAATAGGCAATCAGGCCACCTTCCTCGACAAACTCCGCGAACGGGTACACCGCGGGAAGACGCGCCGCTCCGATCAGGCCGGCGACCAAACGGCGGTTGGTCATGGCGTCGGGACTATCCCCGACCATCATGGCGTTGGCGCCGCCGCGCACCGCCTGTTCGACGGCCTCGCGATAAGCCGCATCACTGGTGGGGAGTTCGAGCGGTATGGTCAAAAGGTCGAGTCGGGCCGCCTCGGCCGCCGCGCGTATCGGATCGTGAAGCTTCTCCCAATCAGCCTTCGAGCCAAACTTCAACGTGAGGAAAGCCAGTTTCGACATCGACGGAAGGATTTCGCGCAACAGAGCGATGCGCTTGCCGTAGACCGAGGGGCCTGCATCGACGCTGACACCAGTGATGTTACCTCCCGGCCGCGCCAGGCTTTGCACCAGCCCGATCGCAACTGGGTCGGGCGTCATGGCGACGATCGGTATTGTCGTGGTTTCGCGCTTGAAGAGCAGTCCGCCGGGCCCAAGAACATACACCACATCCGGATTGCTGCGCACCACCTCGGCGATCAGTGCCGCAGGCCCCGATACATTCTTCTCCCTGCCGTACCGTTCGACGGTGAGATTTTCGCCCTCGACGTGCCCGAGGCGTCGCAATTCCGAAAACAGCGCGCGGTAGTAACGGTTCTCGCTTTTTTCAACCATCAGCGCCGTCGGCTCGGTCAAGCTGAAAATGGCAAGGCGCCGCATAGCGGTGGCCGGCTGCGCCGCAGCGCGCGAAACGCCGGCGGTGAACGCCAGCCCGCCCGCAAGAAATTCCCGTCGCCTCATGCCACCCCCAAAAAGGTCGTGAAGTGCTTCTGTACGGTATTAGTTCTCGGCTTGATAGATCGATATTTCGACGCAAGCCGCCGTTGGCGCTCCTCCCGATTTAGCGTACGACTGAGCTTGGGGGAATTGACGTGGGGCAAGATCAAATAAGGGTCGAACGAAGGCTATCAGCGATATTGGCCGCCGACATCGCCGGCTATTCGCGCCTCATGGGAATTGACGAGGTGGGCACCGCCCGAAGCCTGCGCGGACACCGGACTGTCTCCGACGCGCTCATAGCCAAGCACGGAGGCCGTATCGTCAAGACCACGGGTGATGGCTTGTTGCTCGAATTTGCCTCGGTTGTCGATGCGGTGGAATGCGCGGTAGCGGTTCAGGCGGTCATGACCGAGCGCAACACCGATGTGCCACTGGACCGGCGCATGCTCTTCCGGATCGGGATCAACCTCGGCGACATCCTGATTGAGGGGGATGACATTCTTGGTGACGGCGTCAACGTTGCGGCACGGCTCGAAGGTATTGCCGAGCCCGGCGGCATTTGCCTCTCGGGAGCAGCTTACGATCAGGTACGCGAAAAGGTTGCAGTCAAGTTTGCCTTTTTGGGCGAGCAAAGGCTCAAGAACATCGCCCGTCCGGTACGCGCCTATTCCGTGGTCCGCGACGAATCGGGCGCGGACATCCGAGTTAGCCGGACCATATCGGGCACGCCTCCGGCTCCTCGTCTTTCGATTGTCGTACTGCCCTTCCTCAACATTGGCGGCGATCCCGAGCAGGACTATTTCGCCGACGGCGTGACCGAGAGCCTCATCACGGATCTGTCGCGCATTAGCGGTTCGTTTGTGATCGCCCGCAACACGGCCTTTACATTCAAGGGCAAGGCGGTGGACGTCAAGCAGGTGGGGCGCGAGTTGAATGTCCGCTACGTTCTCGAAGGATCGGTGCAGCGTGGCGGCAACCGGCTTCGCGTCAACGTGCAGCTGATCGACGCCGAGGCCGGCCATCACCTCTGGGCCGAGCGCTTCGACAAGGCCGTCGCCGACCTGTTCGACATGCAGGACGAGATCGTATCGAGGCTTGCAAACGCGCTTGATGCCCAGTTCATCGCGGTCGAAGCGCAACGCGCCGAGCGTTCGCCGAATCCTGACGCGATGGATTTAAATTTCCAGGGCAGAGCGTGGTACAACAAGGGCCCGACGCCCGAATGCATGACAAAAGCGCGGGCCTTTTTTCAACGCAGCTTGACGCTGGATCCGGAGAGCATCGGGGCTATGCTCGGCCTGGCGATGGTCGATGCCACAGCGGGTGCTGCGGATATTGCCGACGACAGGCTGGCGCGGTTTGGAGCAGCTGAGGCAGGCCTGGCCAGGGTGTTGGCGCTCGCGCCGAACGACGCGTTGGCCCACAGGTATCTGGGGCTGGTCTTGATGTTAACGGGCCGCCCGGCCCAGGGCATCGCCGAGTGCGAACGAACATTGGCGATCGATCGAAATTCAGCTAGCGCTCATGGCATTATCGGCTACGCCAAGTATCTGGTTGGTCGCGGCGCAGAAACCGAAGGCCACATCAACGAGGCACTTCGCCTTTCTCCGCGCGACACATTTTCCCATATATGGATGCTGTGGGTCGGTCTCGCAAAGTCGCAGCTCAACGCAGGCCTGGAGGCGGTCGCCTGGATGCGCCGGGGACTCGAGCTAAACAGAAATTTTTCGAGCGCGCATTTCCATCTCGCTGCCGAGCTGGCCCTTCTCGGTGAGCTGGATCAAGCGAGGGCAACGGCGCAAGCGGGCCTTGCCCTCGACCCAGGCTTCACGATCCTGCGGTTCCGCGCCGGCACGGCGACTGACGATCCAGTTTATCTCGCCGGCCGCGAGCGCAGCTATCAGGGCTTACGCATGGCGGGGGTTCCCGAAGGTTGAGCGACAAGCGACCGGCGATGCACGACCTGCGATCCAATGCGGCAAGGCGGCTTTCTGAAGTCGTCCTCCTCACTCGATCACGTCGTCGGCGCGGGCGAGAATGGTTTGCGGGACGGCCAACATCATTGCTTTCGCCGTCGTCAGGTTGAGGATCAGCTCGTATCTGGTCGGCTCCTGCACCGGCAGTTCGCCCGGCTTTTCGCCGCGAAGGATACGATCGACATAAGAGGCGGATTGGTGGAAAAGTCCGGTGAAGTCGGAACCATAGGAGACGAGTGCACCGTTCTCGGCAAAGGAGCGGAGCGGCCCCACGGTCGGCAACTGCGCCTTCAGCGCTAACGCGAATAGCAGCTTGCTGTTGTTGGTCATGAAGACGTCAGGGAGGGCCACAAGCCCGGCGTGGGGTTGGCGCGCGAGCGCGGCGACCGCGCTTTCGATCTCCGTCTGATCGCCCACCGGCATGGGCTCGATCGCTATCCCCAACTTGGGGGCAATCTCCTGCATGACCGGCAGGAAGATGGAATACGGCGCTGTCTTCGGGTTGTAGATGACGCCGATTCGGTTTGCGGCGGGTGAAAGCTCTTTTACGAGTTCGAGCCACTTTCCGGCGATCGGCGCATTGAAGCTGGTAAAGCCAGTGATGTTGCGCCCCGGCTTCGCCAGGCTGGCGACGATTCCGTCGCCAACCGGATCACTTAGACCGGCGAACACTATCGGGACGGCATCGGTGGCGAGCTTGAGCGAGCGGGCTGTCGGCGTGTTAGTCGCGAGGATTACGTCCGGATTCAGGTTCACGAGCTCGGTCGCATACGCGCCGATTCGATCCGCGTCCGCACCGCCCCAGCGAACGTCAAAAATGATCTGTCCTTCTCGCCAACCTGCCTCGGCAAGCCCCTTCTGAAACGCCGCGACGCGCGCGCGCGTGCTGAGATTTTCAGGGCTGCCGTTCAGGACCGCGATGCGCTTGATTCCGTTCGGCTGCTGGGCTGCCGCGCGATGAGCCCCTGCAGCCACCAGACCGGTAGCAAGTGCAATGAACTCACGTCGATGCATTCAATTCTCCCGCAGCCCAATGGCCGAGCATAGCACCGTGCGACCGGGAGGATGAAGCAAATACGCTACCTCGCTGATAGGCCATGAACGGAGGTCCCGTGCTTTACTCGACCACTTTCTCGGCGCTGGCCAGCAGCGTCGTCGGCACGGTAAGTCCAAGCGACTTGGCGGTTTTGAGGTTGATCGACAACTCAAATTTGGAAACCTGATAATAGGGAATGTCGGCCGGATTGCCGCCCCGCAGGATGGCATCGATGTCGGCGGCCACGCGCTTCCACACCTCGTTCAGATCGAAGGCGTATGCCATCAGGCCGCCGACATCGACGGCGTTGGAAATGGCATGAATTGCCGGAATACGAGTGTCCGCGATCGACTGCACGATCGAGACGCGATTCACGAACACATCCGGACTGTCCACCACCATGATCGCGTCCGAACCATCGCGGGCGGCCTGCGCGATAGCGTTGCCGTAGGTTGTTGCATTGCCGGGAAGATCGAGCAGTTGGCTGACGAGCGACACCCCCGCGGCGGCGGCAGCGGCGCGCACCGCAGCGCCCACTCCGGTTTCCCATTGAATTCGCCCGGCGATGCAGCCCAGCCTCGACATCGATGGAAACATTTCGCGCAATAGTGCGATGCGCTTGCCGTGTATCGACGGACCCGCGTCAACACTGACACCGGTGATGTTGCCGCCGGGATGAGCCAGGCTCTGGATGTAACCGGCCGCAACGGGATCGCCCGATATGGTGACAATCGGGACTTTCGAGGTTTCCTTGACGAAGGCGCTGAGGGGAACGAGGACGTACATCACATCCGGATTGCTGCGAACCACTTGCGCCGCGAAGGCGGCTCGATCCGACAGATTCTGTTCCTTTCCGTAACGCTCAACTGTGAGGTTTTGGCCTTCGATCCGCCCAAGACGTCGAAGCTCGGTAAACAAGACGCGATAGTAGCTTTCGCTGTCCTCATACATTCGCGATATCGGGTTCGATACATCAACGATGGCCAGTCGCCGGCTATTGGCGACGGGCTGCCCCGCGGCACGCGTTACGGCAGCAAACGATACGACGCCGGCTACAAATTCTCGCCGCCTCATGCTCGCCCCGTGTCGGCAGATCGCATCGTGATACTCAGTCGATATGACTGAAAGGGATTCGCGCCGCCAACCAATGTCCGCGTCGCGTCACGAGCAGACATGGCGGCGACGGCACCGCGGTTCGCTGTCAGCCCCCGGGGCCGTCCGTCATGATGAAGCCCATCAGGTCGCCCACGTTGAGCTCCAGATCCCGGATGATGTTCTTGACGACGTCTCCGATCGAGATCACGCCCACGACCCTGCCGGCGTCGAGCACCGGCAGATGGCGAAAACCGCGCTCGGACATCATGGCCATGCAGCCATCGAGCGGATCGTCCGGCTTTACCGTCACCGGGTTGGCCGTCATCACCTGGCTCACCCGCGTCTGCTTCGCATCGAGCCCGGGCAGCAGCACTTTGATGGCGCAGTCACCCTGGGTCACGATGCCGACCAGCACGTCGTCGTCGATGACCAGCACCGACCGGACCCGGTTGTCGCGCATCCGGCGCAGGGCTTCGACGACCATGTCGTCGGAACGAACATGGATCAGGGTGCCCTTCTTCTGGGTCAGAGCGCTTTTTACTGTGCTCATCTATCCTCCTCTGGTGGGCCCTGTCCTGCCCGGCCTTGATGGTCCGCATTAAGGAATAGCCGAAATATCTTGCCCCGTCAGCACCGCACCGATGTCGCCGGCGAAGCCGCCAGTTCACACCGGCTTGGTTCGGAAGTAAACCGGGGGATATCGACAAACGAAGCTGCCGCCGCCAGACGCGGCGCCGTCAGACGGAAGGGTATCCATCGTGACCATCAAAGCCGTCGTGTTCGATGCCTATGGCACGCTCTACGATATCCAGTCCGTTGCCACCGTCACCGAACAGGCCTTTCCCGGCTACGGCGAGATCATCACCCAGGTCTGGCGCATCAAGCAGCTCGAATATACCTGGCTGCGCTCGCTGATGCGGCGTTACGAGGATTTCTCGGTCGTGACACGGGAGTCGCTGGCCTACACCCTGCGCTGCCTCGGTTTGACATACGACGAAGCTGCCTTTGCGCGCATCATGGACAAGTATCTGCATCTGGATCTCTATCCGGATGCGCGGGCCTCACTCGGCGCGATGAAGGACAGGAAACTCGCGATCCTCTCCAATGGCAGCCCCGGCATGCTGAACGCGCTGGTGAAGAACTCCGGTCTCGACCGCGTGCTCGATGCCACCATCAGCATCGACGCCAACAAGGTCTTCAAGCCGAGCCCGGATGCCTACAGCCTGATCGAGACCACGCTGCAGATCCCGCCGAGCGAGGTGTTGTTCATCTCCTCCAACCCCTGGGACGTCTGTGGCGCCAAGGCGTTCGGGCTCAACGTCGCCTGGATCGAGCGGGTGACGCCGGAAGCGATGGCGCAGGCCTGTGCCAAGAGCGACCTGGTCGCGCCCTTGACGATGTTCAAGGCGATCCGTACTCAGATGGACGAACTGGGCCTGGCGCCCGATCATCGCATCCGCGCCCTCTCCGAACTGCCCGCCCTGGTGGCCAAATCCTGACCTATAAGTCCTGACAGATGAGCCTTGAATCCGTTCGCGCCTTCTTCGCCGAGAAGGCGCCCGACGTTGCCGTGATCGAATCGACGATGAGTTCTGCAACCGTCGTCCTTGCCGCCGAAGCCTATGGCGTCGAACCGGCGCGCATCGCCAAGACACTAAGCTTACGGATCGGCGATCGCGTGGTGCTGATCGTGACGGCCGGCACGTCGCGGATGGACAACAAGAAGGTGAAGGCCATGTTCGGCGGAAAACCGAAGATGCTCGACGTCAACGAAGTGGCCGACATCACCGGCCACGAGGTCGGCGGCGTCTGCCCGTTCGGCCTGAAGACGCCGCTGCCGGTCTATTGCGACGTCTCGCTGAAGGCATTCGACATCGTGGTGCCGGCAGCCGGTTCGACCCACAGCGCGGTGCGCATCGCGCCCGAGCGGATGGCGGAACTGACGGCGGCCGAATGGGTCGATGTGTGCCAGGCGCCGGCATCCGAGTAAGCGAACGATATGGCGATTGGCCTGAGCGCGGCCCAACGCAGACTGGATTTTTGTATTCATTCTTATTTCAGGGAGTCGATTTGATGCGAACTTTTGCTCCAGCAACCTCAGTGCTTCTTGTCGCTCTGTCTCTCACATCGATCGCGTCCGCCCGCGCCGACGACAAGCCGAAATGGACGATGACTTCAGACAAAAGCGAGGTCACGCTGGCTTACGGCGATGACTCCGAGGAAACCGATCTCGCTCTGATCTGCAAGCCACACAGCAACAGCGTCAAGATTTTCGTCGGCGAGACGGACAAGTCGCTTAAGCCGAAGATGCAGATGACGGTCACATTTTCGGCCGGCGCCGCCAAAGCCGCTGTTGCAGGCAAGACCTTGCCGAACGAACTGGCGGGTGTACCGAGCTTCGAAGGCGAGCTCGCAGCGACCGATCCATTATTCGACGCGATGGCCGGCGCGCCTTCGATCTCGATCAAGGTAGCGAAGGCCACCAGGGAAATTCCGCTGAAGACGATGGGCAGCAAGGCAGCAGCATTCAGCAAAGCCTGCCGGAAATCCTGACCGCCCTACTCGACCTTGCCGATCTTCTTCACCGCCGCCACCAGCCGCGCGCTGTCTTCGGCGACGAATTTTGCAAACTCCGGCGCGTCCTGATAGGCGACCGGGCTGCCGGCGGTCTCGAAGGTCTTGACCACTTCGGGCGCCTTCACCGCCTGCGCCATCGCCTCGCGCAGCCGCGTCATGATCGGCGCCGGCAGTGCGGCTTGTGCAAACAGACCGGCCCAGATGTAGAACTCGACGTCCTTGTAGCCGAGTTCCTTGAAGGTCGGCAGATCGGGAAAGCTCGCGACGCGCGCGGCGCCCCAGTTCGCCAGCACCCGCATCTTGCCGTCGTCGACCTGCTGCTTCAGCGTGCCCGGGGCCGAGGCCAGCGCCTGCACGGTACCTGAGAGCAGCGCCGTCAGTGCCGGACCAGCGCCGCGGAACGGCACATGCAGCAATTTGATGCCGGCGCTGGCGGCAAACATTTCCATCGCCACATGCAGCGTGCCGTAAGGACCGGACGAGCCATACGGGATCTGCCCCGGGCGCTGTTTGGCATCGTCGACGAAATCCTTCAGCGTCTTCCACGGCGCCGAAGCCGGCACCGCCAGCAAGGTCGGATCGGCCAGCACGCGCGCGACTGGCGCGAATTGCGCAACTTCGTAAGAGACCGGCCGATCGAACAGGCGGTCGGCCTCGGGCAGCACCGCCAACGACGACAGCGTCATCAGCAGCGTGTAACCATCAGGCTCGGCGCGCGCCGCCTGCGCATTGCCGACCGATCCGCCGCCGCCCCCGGCGCGGTTGTCGACGATGCAGGGCTTGCCGAGAATCCGCTCCAGCGCCTGCGCCACCGGCCGCGCCGCGAGGTCCGCCTGCCCGCCCGGCGGAAACGGCACGATCATGGTGATGTTGCGGGAGGGGTATGGGCTTTGCGCGAAAGCAGGGTTCGAGAACACGGCCGGTGCGAGCGGCAGGGCGGCAGCGGCTTTGAGAAGGTCGCGGCGATTCATCGGCAGTTCCCCATATGATTCTTGTTTTGGTTGTTGGAGGTAACCTAGCCGAAACCCCATGGAGCAAGCAAAGGCGCTCTTTGTCGCCGCGGACGAATCGATTCGGCACCTCGCGGGAAACGTACGCGCCGTGCCACCGCGCTCGCGAAGCCGCATTCTATTCGGAAGTTATGACCAACAACGCGTTAACCGGTCGCGGGAACGGTCAATCCCGTTCGATCGCTCGGCAAAATCGCAACCATCTCGACTTCGTCGATTTCGGTATGTGACCCATGCCAAGTCCATACATATGTCGGACGCTGATTAACATTCTCGGCACACTCTGGGTGTATGTAAACACCATACAACCAACGCAGGTTTGCCAATGAACTTCTTGATGCGCGTAGCTTTTGTCCTGGGCGGCATTTTCGTCGGCATAAACCTGATCAATTATTACGTCCTCGGCAATAGCGGTGACTACCTGCCGAGCGGACCGCGAATGGGCGAATGGAAAGAGGCCGCAGTCCGCGAACAGTGTTATCCCGCGCTGGAAAGTCCGGAGCGTGACAACCTGTTGCCGAAGCCGACGACGGACAAGCACCGCATCGATTGGAGAGAACTCACCAAAGCAAGGGAGATGACCGCAGCGCTGAACTGCTATCTCGTCACACAACCGAATGCCGTTTGCGAGCGGAACAATCGCGCCTACATCGTAGACTACATCGGGCGCTACTTCGCGCAGTTCGATGAAATGATGAATACCGCCAAGCGATATGGCGATTCCGAGATGACTACGGTGAGAAGCCTTTGGGACAGCCCTCGCAACAGGGCAATCAACGCAGCGCTAATGCAGAACGCCGGCAGCGGCCGCCTGATCAAGGCCGATTTCGGCTGGACGGTCCCGGCGGCAATGAAACCGATACTGGAGCGCTACAATGGCGCGCCGGACAACTGTTCCAAGGCCTAGTTGCGGGAGTCTGAAATTGCTTCGCCAGGTTCTCACTCTCTTAATCGCCTTCGCCGGTGGGTTTCTCGTTGTCGGCGCGTGGGTTTGGGGCCCGAAGATATCGAATGAGATGTCGAGCTTCGCTTGGACGGGGCCGAGCGTTTCGTTGTTCGCCGACTCCAGCCGTATCGGCCGACCGGAGGTCGCGCCGGTCGTGCGGTCCTGCATTTTTCGTGTCCTGGACATCGGCTCGGACGCAAACAAGATGGAGCCAAGCGCCGGATATTTCATCCTGAAGGCCGGCACCATGCAGTCGAATATTTCCGCTTTGGCGGGCAAACCCGAGGATCCGAGATCGGAATTCGGCACAGTTGCAGTCGCCCTGAAATGGGGACAGTTGGCCGAATGCATCTACGCGCAGGACGATCGCGAGCTTTGCGATCCCGATAATCGCGCGGCGATGGTGGAGGCCACCACGAAGTTCTTTGCTTCCGCAAAGCAGGCCGACGCGCCTGGAATCCCGGCCGGTGCGGCACGCGCCATGGAGAACTTGAGCGACAAGCTGCTCAATGCACTCAAGAACCACCGACGATACGGCACGCTTGTCGCCGCCGATTTCAGCAGTTTTGCGGCACCCAAAATACTGCGCGTCATGAACCAAGAGAAACAAAATCGCGATATCTGCAAGCGCTAACGAGCGCGCCAAGCTGCTCCGGTCGCTCTACCGCCGCCCCTTCCCCTTCGCAAACTTCTTCATCAAAAACTCCGCCAGCACCTCGACCCGCGCAGGCCGCGGGCCACCGGGCGGCGTCACCAGATGCACTGCGCCTTCGGGCTGCTTCCAGCCTTTCAGGATCACTTCCACTTCGCCCGAGGCGATGGCGTCGCCGACGATGAAGTTCGGCAGGTCGGCAATCCCTAGGCCGGCGATGACGGACGGCAACAGTGCCTCGCCGTTGTTGACGCGAAGTTGGCCGGCCGGGCGCACGCTGGCCTCTTCGCCGGATGCATTGGTGTAGTGCCAGATGTTGGGCGTCGAGAGATAAGTGTAGCCGAAGCATTTATGCTGCGCGAGATGCATCGGATGCGTCGGCCGGCCGTGGCGCTTCAGGTAAGACGGCGCCGCCACCGTGTAGCGCGGCATGCCGCAAAGCCGGCGTGCGATCAGCGAGGAATCCGGCAGCCGCGCGATGCGCAGGCCGGCGTCGAAACCTTCACCGATCAGATCGACGGTCGCATCCGAGAGATGCAGATCGATCGAGACTTCCGGATAGGCGGCGAGGAATTCAGGCAGCAGCGGCGCCACGGCTTTGACGCCGAACGTCATCGGCACTGCGAGCCGCACCAGCCCGCGCGGCGCGCTCGCTTGCGACAGCGCCTCGCTCTCGACCGCCTCGCCGTCGGCCAGCAGACGCGCGGCATGGGCGGAAAGTCGTTGGCCGGCATCCGTCAGCGCCAGCCGCCGCGAGGTGCGATTGAACAGCCGCGCGCCGAGCCGCTGCTCCAGCCGGCTCACCGCCTTCGACACCGTGGCCTTGGACAGCGCCAGTTCGGTCGCAGCCGCCGCAAACGACCGCAATTCCACGACTTTTGCGAAGATCGCCAGCGCTTCGAAATCCGGGAGTTTTGACATCGGGGCCAGCCAATAGCTCTATTTTGGAAACAATGAGTTTCCATAGTTTCTATTTCTATACCACGGCGGGAGGCCTATTCAATGTCCAACGTTCAACGAAAGGGACCATCCCATGATCGAACTCAGACCATTCAACAAGCTCGGCGGCGCCGATCACGGCTGGCTGAAGGCCAAGCACCACTTCTCGTTCGGCAGTCATTACGACCCCGACAATATGGGCCACGGCGCGTTGCGCGTGTGGAACGACGACGAGATCGCGCCGAACACCGGTTTCCCCGCGCATCCCCACGCCAACATGGAAATCATCACCTATGTTCGCGAAGGCGCGATCACGCATCAGGACAGCCTCGGCAACAAGGGCCGCACTGAAGCGGGCGACGTCCAGGTGATGAGCGCGGGCAGCGGCATCCGTCACTCCGAATACAATCTGGAGCCGACCAAGACGCGGATCTTCCAGATCTGGATCGAGCCGACAACGACGGGCGGCCAGCCGACCTGGGGAGCCAAGCCGTTTCCGAAGTCGGATCGCTCCGGCAAGCTCGTCACCATCGCCAGCGGCATCGCCGGCGACAAGGACGCGCTGCCGATCCGGGCCGATGCGCGGGTGCTCGCCACCACGCTGAAGGCCGGCGAGAGCGCGGAATACGACGCCACCACAGCGCGGCACCTCTATCTGGTGCCGGCGGCCGGCAGCGTCGAAGTCAACGGCGTGCGCGTCAACGCCCGCGACGGTGCGGCGATCCGCGACGAAGCGAAGCTCGTCATCACCGCGCTGGAGGATTCGGAGCTGGTGCTGGTCGACGCGGCGTAAGCCACACACTCGTCATGGCCGGGCTTGACCCGGCCATCCATCTTTCTTCGAAAGGCTCTTTCAGAAGCGTGATGGATTGCCGGGTCCCGGCTTCGCCAAGGCTACGCCGCGGCCTAGTCCGAACAGGCTCGCCGAAGCTTTAGCGAAGGCGGCAAGCCCGGCAATGACAGCCCATTTTTGTCTCGAACATCTCAAATCAACTCAAAGGAGGCCATCATGGCCAAAGTACTCGTGCTCTATTACTCCGCCTACGGTCACATTGAAACGATGGCGAATGCCATAGCCGATGGCGCGCGCGAAGCCGGCGCCACCGTCGACATCAAACGCGTGCCCGAACTGGTGCCGGCCGATGTCGCCAAGGCGTCGTATTACAAGGTCGATCAGGCGGCGCCGATTGCCAAGGTCGAAGAGCTCGCCAATTACGACGCCATCATCGTCGGCACCGGCACCCGCTTCGGCCGCATGGCCTCGCAGATGGCGAACTTCCTCGACCAGGCCGGCGGCCTCTGGGCCAAGGGCGCGCTGCACGGCAAGGTCGGCGGCGCCTTCACAGCGACCGCCACCCAACATGGCGGCCAGGAGACCACGCTGTTCTCTGTCATCACCAACCTGTTGCACTTCGGCATGACCATCGTTGGCCTCAACTACGGTTTTGCCGGCCAGATGAAGCTCGATGAAGTCACCGGCGGCGCGCCCTATGGCGCCACCACGATCACCGGCGGCGACGGCAGCCGCCAGCCGAGCGAGAACGAGCTTTCCGGCGCGCGCTATCAAGGCCGCGTGATCGCGGAGACCGCGAAAAAGTTGCACGGTTAAACCCGGCCGCGACGAGCATGGCTGATGCGATTTTGGCGGCATTCTCTTCGGAGAATGCCGCACCATCTATCGTCCGGGGACGATGGACATCGGCATGATCGAAATACTTTTCATGGCGCAACTGGTGCGCAATCCGCTGCAGGCGATTGCGCGACGCTGGTGGTGCCGAAGCCTTTTCCGCGCCACACGCGGACAACGACGTTGCGCGGGATGCACGAAATCGTGAGGTCCGGGTGCCCGGACCTTGGGCCCGCGTGACCGATTCGTGATACGCCTCTCACGTCGCGACCAACAGGCAGGGTTCCTTCATGAGCCATATGACAATCGCCCCGTGGCCGGAATTGCCGACTGCGGCGTGGCGTGACACCGCTACAACGGTGCAGCTCTGGACCCAGATCGTCGGCAAGATCCGGCTGACCAAATCTCCCTGGCTGAATCATTCCTGGCACGTGACGCTCTATGTCACGCCGCGCGGCCTGACGACCTCGCCGATTCCGGACGGTACGAGAACCTTCCAGATCGACTTCGATTTCATCGATCGTGCCTTGCGCATCTCGACCAGCGACGGCGCACATCGGCAATTCGCGCTGGCGGGGCACTCGGTTGCGAGCTTCTATGCCGCCACGTTGGCAGCCCTGACCGAACTCGGCATTGCCGTCAGCATCGACGAGATGCCGAACGAATTGCCGGACCCGGTGCGGTTTTCGCTCGACACCGCGCATGCGTCCTACGACGGCGATGCGGTGCGGCGCTTCCACCAGATCCTCGTCAATTGCGATCGCGTCTTCAAGCAATTCCGGACGGGTTTCCTCGGCAAGGCGAGCCCTGTGCATTTCTTCTGGGGCAGCTTCGATCTCGCGGTCACGCGCTTCTCGGGCCGCCGCGCGCCGCGCCATCCCGGTGGCGTGCTCAACCTGCCGGATACCGTCGCCTGCGAAGCCTATTCACATGAAGTGAGCAGCGCCGGATTCTGGCCGGGCAGCGGTGCGATCGATTATCCTGCGTTTTATTCCTATTCCTATCCCGAGCCCGCGGGCTTTCGCGCGGCGAAAGTAAAGCCCGACGCGGCATTCTTCAGCGAAGCGCTCGGCGAATTCGTGCTGCCGTATGATGCCGTACGCACGGCTGACGATCCCGACCGCGCGCTGCTCGATTTCCTGCAAAGCACATATGAAGCCGCCGCTGTCGCAGCGAAGTGGGATCGCGATGCGCTGGAGTGCGATCAGGGCCTGCCGCGCGTGGTGCGGCAGGTTTAGTCTGGTTTCGCAGGGTGGGCAAAGCGACTTGTCCGCCGTAGCTGAGCTAGCGAAGGCGGAAGCGTGCCCACCATCTTCCCATTGCGAATGTCGATGGTTGGCACGGCGCGAACGGGCCTTTGCCCACCCTGCGAAGCTACGAACCAATCAATGCCGGGGCTGCGGCTTAACCACCGTCTGCCTCACTTCGGCGCCGCAGTCGGAGCATTCATAGGTGAAGTCGATCTTTGCCATGCTCCAGTGCGGCTCGACGTCACGCACGAACATCGGCAGCCCGACGCAACTCGGACAAATAATGAAGGCCGGCTCGCTCTCGTCGTGATGATGGATATAGGCTGGCATGTCGTAACTCCCTCAGGGAAGCAATCACCAGGAACCCTTGACCCGACTCAGAGCATACGCCGCGACCGCAAATCCGATCATGAACTCTGGCGAACGCAGGCAGAACGGACGCACTATTCCGGCGAGTGTGACAGGTTTGCACGACCGTGGCCGCGCGGACACAACACGTTAATTTTCGTTTACGAATGACAGACTTAACGCCTGAGTTCCTCGCGAGCCGCCACCCGCATCTGACAACTCAGCTCGAATTAACGGTGTCCGATGAGAACTCGGGGCGCGCGTTGTCAGTGCCGTTGAATCATGGTTTGTTGCCTTTTTATCGCACCCACAAACGTCGAACCGACAACAGGCGCGGGCTCGTGCACGGCAACGTATTGCTCCTATCGCAGCGCCGGATTTCCGATCTGGTCGCGTTTTGCCTCGCTTACGAGTTCGAGGATACGTTTCAGGCCGTCACCGGCGCTGAGCGGATCGACGCCACCGATCTCGACGCCATCGAATTCTCGCGGCGCGCCTACAAGCTGGCGCGGGCGGCGACCGGATCCTCCCGCGCCGCGCTTCGATTGACGCCGTCGCCACGCAGCAAGGTGGTGCTGGAGCGCGATTACGAGCTGTTCTTTCCGGTCTTCAGCAACGCCTTCGAACTGTATTCGCTGGCGACGTTGCCGAACTGGCGGCAGCGCTGCCGCAAGGCGGCCTGCTTCATCACCGAAGTCTGGACCGATCAGTTGCCGACCTACCTGCTCGAACTGCTGTCGGAGTTCGATCATATCTTTCTCGGCCTGCGTCATTGCGTCGACGACGTCGCCCGCATCACCGGCAAGCCGTGCAGCTACCTTCCGCTCGGGACCGACGTGTTGCGGTTCGCGCCGGCAACGCTGGATCAGCCGCGGCCGATCGACGTCTGCAACATCGGCCGCCGCTCGCAGGTGACGCATGAAGCGCTGCTGGCGAATGCCGCGCGGCGCCACAGCTTCTATTATTACGACACGGTGGCCGCGAGCGGCTCCGACCTGAAGCAGCGCACGTTCCGCGTCGACAATCCGGTGGAACATCGCCTGATGCTGGCGACGATCCTCAAGCGCAGCAACTTCTTCATCGCCAACCGCAGCCACGTCAACAATCCCGAATTCACCGCCGGCCGCGACGAGATCTCGGCACGCTTTTACGAAGGCGTCGCCGCCGGTACCGCGATGATCGGCGAGGCGCCGCGCACCGACGAATTCAAGCGGCAGTTCGACTGGCCGGACGCGGTGATTCACCTGCCGTTCGATTCCCCTGATGTCGCCGACATCCTGGCGGACCTGAACCGCGACCCTGCGCGGTTGCAGACGGTTCGAATCCGGAACGTCCGCGAAGCCGCGCGCCGGCACGACTGGCTGTATCGCATCCGGATCGTGTTCGACGTGCTCGGGCTGAAGCCTGCCGACGGCATGGCCGCCCGCGCCGGGCGGCTGGAGCAGATCGCTTCGCAGACCTAGCCCTCGATCCCAGATCGGGTTCAGCAAATCCATGCGTTTTCCGCGCGGCAACCTGCGTTTGAAGGTTAATGAACCCTCGAAACATATGGTTAACGAATTCATGGAATTGTGGCGTCACGGACGAAGGGCACTCTTTCGGTGACGGCCCCATTTTTTCGGGACTGACACAGCCTCGACGTCCCTGTGTTCTGGGGTTTGCCGTGAAGCGTAATTTGTACAGTGGTGGTCATCGCAGGCCGGGTCCCGAGGCTGGTTTTCAGCAGGGCGCAGCCGCGTCATCCCGATCCACGCCACGGCGGCATCGGATGGGACTTCAGCGTCGCGAACAGCATCCGGAGTTCGAAGAGCGCTCCAGCTTCCCGAACGATAATGACCTTCGCATCGACGCCGAGCGGCATCGGAAAGCCGAACTCAAGCGGCTGCGCGAAGAAGTGCTCGATATTGCACGCGAACTGACGTCACAGCGGCCCGCCGCGCGCACAACGGCAGCCAGGGCAAAGCCCCCCGGCATGTCCCATGCCGCCAAGTCTTATTCGTCGGAGCCATTCGGCGAGTCGCTTCGCGAATTCGGCCGACGTTCCGCCAAGACGCCACCGCCTCTCCCCGGCAGCACGCGCCAGCCATCTATCGATCCGGCCACCAAGGCAGCGCCTGCACGCGCCGCTGTTGCCCAACCGATCCGTCCCGGCAAACCATTGCAGCGTGCGCCGGAGAAACCCAAGGCCCCCGCGCGGGCCCGATCCCGCGGCCCCGGCATCGCCGCAACGGCCGCACTTCTCGCCGCGCTGATGCTTGTTGGCACCGGCCTGATTACCCTGAAGCTCTGGGGTGAACTGCCCTGGCTTGCGCCGGCGCGCCAGAAGGTCGCCGACATGATGGTTCACGTCTCCTGGCCGATCTCGAAGTCCAGCGCCATGCAGCAGGCGGACCAGGATTTGACGGCGTCGATCCGCCAAGCCCCGCCGACCCGTGCGTTCGCGGCGCCCGACACTTACGGAGTCTATGCGGTCAACGACGGCCAACTGACGCCGCTCGAACCGTTGCCGATTCGCGTTCCCGATGCGCGCGTATCAATCTCGAGCACGATATCAAAACCTGCCCCGGCATCGCTCGCCAACGGGCATCTGTCGTTCGTGGCCTACTACCGCGAACTCGCAACCAACGTCCCGGAAACCGCCTCGGTACGCATCGTCGCCAAGGTCATGCAGGCCACTGCGTTCGCCGGCGGCAAACCGAAGGCGATGGCGGTCGAGGATACCTGGGCGGTGCGCGGTGGCGCCATCGATCTGCGGATTGCGCCGGTGCCCGGCAACCAGGAAATGGTCGTGGTCCGCGCGGCCGACCCGAACTTCACGCTGTCGCCGGGACGCTATGTCCTGATGTTCAAGAACCAGGCCTATGACTTCAGCGTCGCGGGGACTGTCAGCGATACCGCGCAATGCCTGGAGCGCTCAGATCTGCAGGAGCGTTCGGTATTCTCCGAATGCCGCGAACTTCCGACGCAGACGGTCAGCTACTAGCCAACCCTTATTTTGCCAGAACCTGCGGCTTGAGCTGCGGCGTCGGAGGCGCGGCGTTGATCTTGCGCCAGATCAACAGACCGGCGCTGCCGCCGATCAGGCAGATTGCCGTCAGTACCACCTCGCCGGCCTTCAGGCCGCCGGCGACGAAAGCATAGGGCAGCAGGCCCAGGCCGACCCAGAACAGTTTTTGCCACTGATAGCTGTCATGCAGCTTGGCGATCTGGCGGCGATCGAACCAGATCTGCTTGGCCTCAGCGGAAAACGGCAGGATCTTGCGCAGCACGGCCGGGCCGACGCGCAATCCGATCAGCAGAACCAGGAACAGGGCCAGATCGATCCAGATCCGGTCACTGCCGCCGGACAGCGCACGAAACACCGGCGGGATGCACAGGCCCAGCGCCACGCGGGAGGCCGCCGCGGAGGCGCCGGTGTCGAGATCAACAAGAAATCGTTCGAGATGTTTCATCGCCGTCTCTCAGGTGCTGGCTGGTGAACGAATGGCGCGAACGTCGCGCAGCAGGGAAAATGCGAGCTGGAGCGGACCGGTGACCCTGAAGACGCCGACCGCAACGGTCAGATAAGTCACGAGGCAAATCACGCTCGAGGCGAACATGCGCGTGAACTGGGAGAATTCGCCGAGATACGCCAGTTGCACCCCGAAGCCCACGGCGACGGCCGCCAATCCCGCAACCGTCTGCGGACCTACGGTCTGCAGTACATCCCTGGCGCCGATGCCGAGCGGACGGCCGGAATAGACCAGCGCCGGCACGAACAGCGCGAACATCGCAATCGTATAGGCGATGGCAACGCCGGTGACGCCGAACGGCAGACCGGCCGCCAGAGCCAATAGCTGGAACACGGCGCTGAAAACGCCCCACCACATCCAGCGGTCGGCGCGGCCGGCAGCTACGTGAATCCATCCCATGGTGCGTTCGACGCTGTGAGCAATGCCGCGCACCGCGAAGATGCACAGCAACGGACCCGCAGGCGCCCATTTCTGTCCGAGCAACAACACCACGAAATCCTGGCCGATGACGGCCAGGACCGCAAAGGCAGGCGCGGAGAAGAAGCTCAGCAGCGACAGCGCCATTTTCCAGGATCGCTTGAGTTCCTCGATGTTGTTGCGCAGCTTGCTGAGGCTCGAGGCCGCGATGTTGTGCACCGGCTCGGTCAGGATGCTGAGCACGTTGCTGTAGATCGTAAACGCGTTCTGGAAATAGCCGAGCGGGCCCGCACCGAGGAAATAGCCGATCGCGATCCGATCCGCCGCTTTCGCCAGATAGTCGGTCATGGTGAAGCCGGTCACGCCCAATCCGAAGCCGACCAGTTCCTTGACGTCCGACGAGAAACGCGGCCGGCCGGGTACCCAGTGGCAACTCATCCACGCAAAGACGGCAGTCAGCACCGCGGTCACGACCGGCTTGGCGACCAGCGACCAATAGCCCCACCCGGTGAGCGCCATGCCCACGCTGACGAAGCTGCCGATCAGATTGGCGGAAATGTCGATCATCGCGATGTGACGGAACTGCATCGCCCGACGCATCAGCGCGTAATGCTGGGTGAACAGCGCCGTCAGGACGAAAGTGGACGACAGCACCAGCGCAATGCCGGTCAGCGACGGCTCGCCGAAGAAGGCCGCAACCGCGCTGCTGCCGCCGGCGAGAAGAATGGTGAGGACGACGGCGATCGCAATGTTAAGCCAGAACAGTGCGCTGACGTCGCTCTGTGAAATATGGGTTTTCTGCGTCGCCGCTTCGCTGGTGCCGAGATCGATCAGCATCGGCGCGAAGCCGGTCAGCGCGATCACCATGGCGACCAAGCCGAAGTCATGCGGGCTGAGCACCCGCGCCAGCAGGATCGTCGAAGCCAGTTGCACGAAGATGTTGGCGCCACGTGCGGCGATGAAGATCACGCCACTGTGCAGCGATGCCCGGCCAAGGCCTTCATAGGCCTTGTTCTCCTTGAAATACTTATCGCCGGGTTCGGACAAAACGGTCGTTCCTTAAGCGTTGTCTGCCTTTAAGCGTTATCAGCCTTGGCGACGGCCTTGATCCCGCCACCCGGCACGCGCTCCAGCCAGATTTCACGCCAATAGGGATAGATCGCGCGCGGACAGAAGCGGCGGCAAATCGCATAGCGGGCTTCGCAGACCGCATCTTTCAGGATGATCGCATCGGTCTTGAACTTGATCATCTTGCAGGAGGCTTCGTCGATGATCTGCTTCTGCCGGCGCTCGACCTCATATTCGCGCTCGGTGAACGGCACCATCTCGGCGTCGAAATACAGACCGCGGTTCCGGTAAGTGGAATCCAGCGTGGTGAGAATTTCCTTGTACGGCTTGACGCGCACCTTCTCGCCGACCTGCAGGTCAAGCGTCGCACGCGGCACCGGCGTTCCCTTCGGCACGCCGTAGGGACGGATCGGATACGGCACGCCGCCGATGGCGCGCTGGAACTGGTCGTAGGCCCAGCGCATCGCAAAGCCGACGCCGATCCCGGCTTCGGCGACGGTGCGGTAGATCGAGTACAACAGACCAATCACGAGCTCGACCAGGCGCACGTTGCCCGAGGTGTAGTCCTCGATGTACTGGCGCACATCCCACCATGGCAGCGGCTGGGTCGCGAACTTGATCTGCGTGTTCTGGCAGACATAGAGCTGATCGGTCTCACCCGGTTTCATCGGCACGCGGATGCTGGAATGCAGCACTTCTTCGGTGCAGCCGGGGTTGGCAGGCTTAGCCGGTTGCGCCTTGGCAGCCTCCGCCTTCGCCGAAGCTGGGCCGATCGGATTGAGCCACTCTTCCTTCCAGAAAATCAGGCAGCCGGCTTCGCAGCCGTCATGGGCCGCGCCGTTGCAGCGGATGTTCGACAAATGCACGGTGTTGGACATCTTGCGACCGCCGATCCCGAGCGCGGGATCGCAGGTCTTGTGCGCACGCTTGCCGACCTTGACCCGGGCGCCGCAATATTTCAGCATCTCCGGCATGAACGGCAGCTCGTCAAGACGGCCGTTGGCATCCAGCGTCGCAAGGATTTCTTCCTTCGACTTGACCTGCACCCACTCGTCGGCGTGGATCTGCGGAGAATGTTCGTTGCACATTGCGATGATCACTCGAATAATCGGTTAAGTCTGGTCGACACTCAAACGGCGCTTGCGCGCCGGTCTTCAAATCAGCGAAAGCTTGCGCCCGAAAAATGCTTCGGCGTAACGCTCCGGCGCGCAGCACTCCATCCCCCTGATCCGCGCCAAACCCCGAAAGGTTTCGTCGTCGAACCACTTCTTGGAGCGCTGGCTGCCGAAATGCGCGATCAACAATTCGATCTTGCGCTTCAGCACACTCTCGGACACCGGCACGTAGACATTGGGTTGGCCGATATCGCCGTCCCACTTCGGAATTTCATATTCCAGGATCTGGTGATCCCGAAACGTGTTCCAGGTGAGCTGGCACACTTTACGATGATCCTGGTGCGCGTCGTCCTTGCGGTGAGTCAAAATCAGATCCGGATTGACCCGCTTCTTCAATTCTTCGAACCACTGCTTGATCACTTCGCCCTGCTCGGGGAAGAAACCGTCGCGGAACGACTTTACTTCGACCTGGGCGTTGGCGGCCCCCGCGAGAAAGTCCGCAGCGGACTTCTTTGCTTCGTCGTCGCGAACGCCGCCGCCGCTCAGCACACACCAGTGCACGTCGAGCTGCACGCCACGTTCCATCAGGCTCAGCAGCGTTGCGCCGGCGCCTATCTCGATATCGTCGGAATGGGCTCCGAGACAGAGAACCGAGAGACGCTCGCCCGGTTTGGCGAGCTGCAAGCCTTTCATCACGCGGCCTTGATAGCGGGCAGTGTCTGCTGGATGCGCCACGGCGTGTCGCCGCGCTCGACCATGTCCTCGAGCACCTGGCGGTCGCGCAGGGTGTCCATCGCGCGCCAGAAGCCTTCGTACTTGTAGGCCATCAGGTGGCCGCCTTCGATCAGGCGGTTGAACGGCTCCAGCACCAGCTCCTCGCCTTCCTTGATGAAGTCGAAGATTTCCTTGCGGAAGATGAAGAAGCCGCCGTTGATCCAGATGTCGGACTCCTGGCTGGAGCGAATCCGCTGCACCGAGCCGTCTTCGTCGAATTCGGTCAAATGGAAGCTGATCGGCGGATGGATGGCGATGAAGCAACCGATCTTGCCGCTGGCCTTGAATTTCTCGATCATCTCCGGCAACGGCGCATCCGTGAGCCCGTCGCTGTAGTTGGCGAGGAATATCTCTTCGTCCTTAACCAGATGTTTGACCGCCATCAGGCGTTCGCCGATGTTGCGCCAGGTGCCGGTATCGACCAGCGAGACGCGCCAATCCGGCGGCCGATCGCCGAGGATCTCGACCTTCTTGCCGAACTCCGAAATCACGCAGTCGCTGTTGGCGGTCTGCCGGTAGTTCAGGAAGTAGTCCTTGATGACGTTGGCCTTGTAGCCGAGGCAGAGAATGAAATCGTCGTGCCCGTACTGGCTGTAATACTGCATGACGTGGCACATGATCGGCTGATGACCGACCGGCACCATCGGTTTCGGAATGCTCTCCGAATATTCGCGAATGCGGGTACCAAGCCCGCCGCAGAACAGGACGACCTTCATTTCGAAAGCTCCTTCAGTTCCTTCGACCATTCCTTGGGATCGATGACGTGAACGCTCGGGATCGGCACGATGAACTTGCCGCCCCAGTCGCCGATATGACGCATCTGTGCGACGATCTCGTTCTTCAGGTTCCAGGGCAGGATGAACAGGTAATCCGGCTTGACCTCGTCGATGACTTCAACCGGATAGATCGGGATGTGCATGCCCGGCGTGTAGCGACCGTGCTTGTAGGGATTGCGGTCGACGGTGAAGTCGAGGAAATCGGTGCCGATGCCGCAATAGTTCAGCAGCGTGTTGCCCTTTCCCGGGGCGCCGTAGCCGCAGACCTTCGCGCCCTTTTCCTTGGCCTGGATCAGGAACGCCAGCAGCTTGCGCTTGGTATCGTGGACGCCGGCGGCGAAGCGGGCGTAGGTCGCGATGTCCTCGAAGCCGATCTTGCGTTCGTGGGCCAGCAGCGCGGTGACCTTCGCGGAGACGGCGTGCCCGGCAGTATCGCGGCAGAGATAGACCCGCAGCGAACCGCCATGGGTGGGGATTTCCTCGACGTCGAACACCTTCAGCCCGTGGCGCTTGGCCATGCGGTCGATGGTGACCAGCGAGAAATACGAGAAGTGCTCGTGATAGATGGTGTCGAACTGGTTCTCGTTGATGAGTTTTTCGAGGTGCGGAAATTCCAGCGTGATCACGCCCTGCGGTGCCAAGAGATGCGCCATGCCGGCGGTGAAGTCATTCAGGTCAGGCACCTGCGCCAGCACGTTGTTGCCGATGATGAGGTCGGCGGTCTTGCCTTCCGCGGCGAGCCGCTCGGCAAGCTTGAGGCCGAAGAACTCGACCAGGGTCGGGATGTTCTTCTTGCGCGCGACTTCGGCAACGTTGGCAGCCGGCTCGATGCCGGTGACGGGCACGCCGAGCGGCAGGAAGTGCTGCAGCAGGTAACCGTCGTTGCTGGCGATCTCGTAGACGCGGCTGCTGCCGCCGAGCGCCAAGCGCGCCTTGATCATTTCGCAGTAGCGCCGCGCATGCTCGACCCAGGAGGTCGAGTACGACGAGAAGTAGGCGTACTCGGTGAAGATATGTTCGGGCTGGACGTATTCCTTGAGCTGCACCAGGAAGCAGCCATCGCACACCAGTGCGTGCAGCGGATAGAACGGCTCCATCACATCGGTCTGCTCGGCCGTCAGGAAGCTCTCGCACAGCGGAGACATTCCGAGGTCCATGAACGAGGTGTGAAGTTCCTTGTCGCACAGCCGGCAACGACCGTGAGAGGTTTTCGACGCGATCAATCGGGAGAAGGAATGTGCGTTCATGGGCCTGCGCTTCGCAAAAATGAAATGGGCTGCTCGAACGAATTTCGTATCGTCGGCATCATCTATTGCATAAGGCAGTTTGATTTAAAGCGTTGTGCCGTATTATGGTAAAAGTCTAAGTAGTTACCAATATTTAGGACGACATCGACTAACGTGATGGATGGTTACTTTCGGGACAACTGGGACAGCGAAAAATCATGCAATTCGAAGCGATCGGCCTCGACGGTGCGTGGCTCATTCACCCCGAGAGAATCGGGGATAACCGCGGATATTTCGTGCGCACGTTCTGCGTCAACGAGTTCGGGGAGCGCGGGCTGGTGACTGAATTTCCGCAGCACAGTGTCTCCTCTTCGTCCAGAAAGGGGACAGTTCGCGGCATGCATTTTCAGCGCGCACCTCACGGCGAAGTGAAGCTGGTGCGTTGTCTCAGCGGCGCGATCTGGGACGTGATCATCGACATCCGGCCGAACTCACCGACGTTCCGGCAATCGCGTGGCTTCGAATTGTCAGGCGAAAACGGATTGCAACTCTACATCCCCGAAGGCTTTGCCCACGGCCTGCAGACGCTGCAGGACGACACAAGGGTTAACTATCTGATTTCGAGATTTCACGTGCCGGGCGCCGCCGACGGCATCCGCCACGACGAGCCCGGCTTCGACGTGAAGTGGCCGCAACCGGTAACCGTGATCTCGGAAAAGGATCTGGCCTGGCCGGACTTCAAGGCCTGACCACGCTGCCGCCCTAGACGGGCTTCAGCAGCCCGTGATCGCCGAGCAACTTCGCCGTTCGCTGAATCACTGCGAACGGCAGCTTCGCCTTTTCCGCGATGTCGAGCAGCGAGTTGGTGCCGTCGGACTGATTCAAAATCCACAACATCGCCATGTTGGCGGCGGCGGCATCCTTGTCGCCGCCGATCGCACCATACAGCCCGCGCTTGCCGAGCTGCGGCTCGCCCTTCGGATGCGTATTCAGGTAGGTAGCGTTGCCCTCGATCGCACCGATGGTCTCGTTGATCAGCCGATACGATTCAGCCAGCGCTTCCGCACCGATAAAGTCGAGGTTATCCGCCGAGGTATGGTATTCGGGAATCGCGCCATACTTGCTGCGCGAAAACATCGCGACCGGCAGGTTGAACCCGGGCGAGCAATATTGCCGCTCGTCATAGCCGTAGGGCGAAAAGTCCTCGATCACCGGCGACAGGCCGGAATGCGCCAATGACTGGACCATGGCGCGATCGATTTCGGCATTGCCGCGCCGGCTCTTCTTGAACGTCGGACCGCCGCGGTCGCCCAGCATCGAAACCACCAGCCCGTGCTTGATGCGGTGAACGCGATCCTCGTTACGGGCGAGCCAGGTGATGGCGCCTATGGTGCCGGGCGCGAACAGGAAGCGGTAGCTATAACGGGTCTTCAGGCCCGACAGGCGCTTGGCCAGATGCGTCAGCAGCGCGATGCCGGAGCAATTGTCGTTCGCCAGCGAGGGGTGGCAGACATGGGCGGACAGCAGGAACTCGTCCTCGGTCTCGCCCTTGTGCAGATACTCGCCATAGGTGAGATGGCCGTCTTCGAGACTGGAATCGATGCAGACCTCGTAGGCCTCGTCGCGCAACGCCTCGAACTGCCGATGCGGCATGCAGAACGCCCAGTTCGCGGCGTAATAGGAGGTCCGATAGGGGATCAAGTCCGGCTGGTCGGGCAGCGTGTAGATGTGCTTCTTCAGCTCGGCGAGCGAGATGCGCTGCCGAACCGGCACGCTGTAGCTCATGACATGCAGGTTCGACTGCCTGAAATCGACGATCTTTTCGCCGCGTTCGTTCTTGATCCAGGCGTCGCGGATGTTCCATTCGCGCGGGATGGTCCAGTCGAGCACCGGCGTGCCGGTGGGCACTTCGTGAAGCTGGAGCGGAATATGCGCGGCGACCTCGCGCAGCGTCTGCCGGACGCCGTCGCCGGTGATGCTACGGCAAATCGGAAAAATCCTCGCGGCGAGCGCGAGGATTTCCGATCCGACGTCATCGATGAAGGGCTTGTCCAGGGACATCCCTCTCCTTTGGGCCTTAGCCGGCCAGTTGGGGCGCGCCCGCGGTCGCCGACGTCCGGCTTCCAGTCGTGCGGTGGCGCAGATCGGTTTCGAGAATGCCGTCGGCCAGCAGCTTGTTGATGTGGCCGATGCGCTGGTAGCGCGGACCTTCGAAGTCTTCCAGCGTGATGCCGGAAGTCAGATAGGCCTTGTAGAGCTGCTCGGCGCCCTTCTTCGCATCCCACTGCGGCTTGAAGTTCGGCAGCCGGGTTTTGATCTTCTCGAAGCTGACGCGATATGAGCGGGTATCCGGGCCGGCGCCATCGGCGAAATCGACGGTGCAGCCGGGCACCACGTCGGCGACGATCTTGGCGAGATCGCGGATCTGGTAGTTGTGCGCGGTCTGGCCGACGTTGAAGGCTTCGTTGAAAACCGCCTCGACCGGTGCTTCCAGCGCGGCGATGAAGGCGCGCGAGATATCCTCGATGTGCACGATCGGACGCCACGGCGTGCCATCCGATTTCATATGGATCTTCTTGGTGGTGATCGCCCAGGCGACCAGGTTGTTCAGCACCACGTCGAAACGAATTCGCGGCGAAACGCCATAAGCGGTGGCGGGGCGCAGATAGACCGGGCAGAAGCCGTCGCCGGCGAGGGGAGCGATGCCGCGCTCGGAAGCAACCTTCGATTCGCCATAGGCCGTGACCGGGTTGAGCGCGCCGGTCTCGTCGATCATGCCTTCGCCGGACTTGCCATAGTTGCTGCAGGACGAAGCGAACAGGAAACGCTTGACGCCAGCCTGCTTGGCGAGCTCGGCGAGCCGCACGCTGGCGCGATGATTGATTTCGTCGGTCAGGCCCGGCTTCAGGTTGCCGAGCGGATCGTTGGAGAGCGCGGCGAGATGGATGACGGCATCGACGCCCCTGAGATCGGCGATCTCGGCGTCGCGGGTATCCTTGAGAATGGTCGGCACGTCGCTGATGACGCCGCCCTGCGGGAAGGTGCAGCGCTCATAGAGATCGCTGTCGAGACCGATCACCTCGTGTCCGGCCTGCTGCAGCATCGGCGTCATCACCGAACCGATGTAACCGAGATGTCCAGTCAGCAAAACGCGCATGTTCATACACCCTGTTTTTGTTTGACGCCTGCAATTTGAAAGAGCTGTACACGATCTCGGATCGTTAATTCACGCTCTCGATGAAACCGTAGTTAATCCAACGTCGTAGCGATGACGTGATCACCGGCATTAAGGTTTACGAATCATTTCCGTGCGATTTACCACAACGCGAACTGCGCCATGCTGCTGCGCACCGACATTCGCCGCATCAACGCCCGCGGAATTTTCCGGATGGTGTGCTGCACGCGATAGTTGGCCGTCGAACGCACGACATCGAACCGGTTCGCCACTTCGCCGCCGAACGCCACCATGAAGCGGTACCGGGCGTCGTTGGCGATGCCGCCGTCGAAGTCGAAGCAGAGACCGAGCGAATGCGCCAGCTCGATCCCGCTCCACAACAACAGACTGACCGCGCCGGGATGCGCGACGTTCTTGTCGCGGGTCGAGAGAAAGTAGTGGACGTATTTGTCGTCCCAGACAAAGAACACCTTGGCGTGCGCGACGCCCTCGGCATCGATAGCCTCAACGATCTTGCATTGTCGGCGCGCGCTGGCTGCGGCAAACGCCGGGGCGAGCAGCGTGAGATCGAAATAGGATTCAGCGCCTTCGAGATTGGTTTCATAGAAGCGCGCGAACCGGTTCACATCGGCGATTTCGCGAACCGTGAGGCACTCGCGGGCGCGGCGAATGACGTTCTTGGTCTTGTCGCGTAGCCCGGCCCACAGCGGCTCGATGGTTTTGTCCCTGCAATCCAGCAGGAAAGTCGGATGAACCTTGACGTCGTAGCCTGCGGCCAGAAACGGCGCGAGGTCGCCGAAGCCGGAATCCAGCGTCATCTCGACATGGTCGTGACCGGCAATCTGCTTCAGCAATTCGGCGATGATCGAATGGGTCGAGCGGATCCGGGTCTCGGTCTTGCCCGACTGCGGCGCAACGACGGGACCGAGAAAGCGCGTGATCTGTGGCATCTCGCAGATCTTCACATTGCCTTCGCAGCGTTCGACGAACCGCAACGATCCGGCGAGGCGACCGCCGCGATGACACGTCACTTCGCGCCAGCGCCCCGGCGCCAGCGCATCCAGCCACCAACTTTCATGAAAGATGGATTTCCGCATCAGACTGCGAACCGCCCTGCGCGGAACACGAACTGGCGATGGCAGCCGCCGGACCTGGCGGGACTGCAGCAAACATCGATCGGTAATTGCCCCAGGCGTTTCATGCTTTTGCTTTTGCCGAACCCAACCCCAGTCAGTCATAGCGCGCGTCGCGCTGTCCTCTCACGCGACGCATCGACGCAAGCCGTATTGTCGGTGGTATGCAGCCACAATAACAACTGCTTTACCTAGTTAGTATTAACAGCGACGCGGCCGGCACCGCCGAATACGCCATCGCGCCTGCCATAAGGTAATCAGATTCGATCAAACACCTTCGATGTGGAACCGGCGCGCGCCCCCGCCCGACTTACGCGGCGGACTCACGGCTGTGTGAAAGGTGTTCCAGCATCGTAGCGCGCCTTGGCCGGCAGCACGTACAGCTTGGTTGCACCCGTCGCATCCACCCACGGCCAGGTGTAACCATGTCCCGCGTTGAAGAACGCGGGCTTCCCGCTCAGATATAACGAGTCCGGCAAGGTGTGATTGGCGATGGCCGGATCCCATTTCACCGCATTGGTGAGGTAATCGAAGTTACCGTGGCGGATCGCGGTCGCGGGAACCTTGGCGTCGACTGGATACGGGCTGATCGCGTCCCAACCGAGCATCCAGATGCCCGGTCTGCCGCCGGCAAAGCTGGTCTCGTAGACCCAACCATCCATCTTGCCGGGTGCGCCGAGCACGTTGCCGGCAAATGTCATCCAGTAAGAGAAAGCCATTAACCCCGCCGCACGTTGCGGCCCGTTTCGGGGCGCTGTCGCATCGTCGATCCGTCCGCCGGCCTGATTGTCGAACGGCGCGCGGATCCCGCGCAACTGATTGCGGAAGAAGGTGAGATAGACGCTGTTGCCGTGGGTATTGTCGCTGTCGGCGTTGTGGCTGTAGTTACCCTCGAACAGGACGTGATGCGGCCCCACCATGTGGCTGGCGTTCAAGCCGGTTTCGATCCACGAGCCCTGGGTGTTGATGTAGCTCATGTCCATGTAATTGTAGGCCACCACCGAGCCGGCGCCGGCCGATCGCGCCGCGATCACCTTGTTGGCGCGGACGGCGATGCCGTTTTCGATCAACACTTCCGACGATCCCGCCGACAGGCTGATGGCGTAACCGCCGCCGCCGGGCTGCGCCCAGGCCGCGTCATGGACGTAGAAGTCACGGAGCTCGATACGGAACGAGCTGTGGATCGCAAATCCCTCGTCGTGCCACACCGTGTTGTCGATGTTTTTGGCCCAGGATTGCGCGGCCCAGTTGAAGCGGAGGTTGCCGGCATCGCCGCCGGTCAATCTCAGGTCTTCGACGCCGGCGTTCATCACGTGGGGCCGCGAATAGAACGACAACTGCGCGGCGTGGCCGGTTCGGTAACTGATATGGATCGGCGTCGTGAAGGTCACGGTATTGCCCGCGATCGAAGCGATCTGCTTGATCTCGGAGGTTGGCCGGTCCTGCCTTGAAAACCAGGATCCGGCGGATTGCGGCGTGGTCGGAAGCGCCTCGGGCGCAAAATCGTCGACGAACTGGACTGACGGCTTGTGCTTCTGCCACACCACGCGCCAATCGGGCGCGGCCCAGACCTGCCCGCGTCCCTGCGGGTCGGACAGCCATTCGGCGCCGGAGGCTTCGTCGAGCAGCACGATTTCGCCCGGCCTGAAGCCGGCGAGGTCTTTCACCTTGACCGCATAGGCGCCCTTGACGGCATCGGCCGTGAGATCGGTGGAGCCGTGGGCGTCACTGACGTTGTCGGTCGAGGAAAACATCGAGGGACCGACGAGGATCAACGGCGACGGCTTGGCGCCGACCGCCGACTGAAACGGTTTGGCGCCGTCGGTCTTGGCCAAGGTGGTGCGGTCCGGCCCGGCGCCGCGGAGCGTGATACCCTTGTTGATGACGAGGTAGTTGCCGCTGTTGATCAGAAAGGTGCCGGCCGTGAGCTGCACGACCTGTCCGATCGGACAAACATTGATGGCGGCCTGAATGCGCACCGTATCGTCGGCCCCCCCGCCCGGGCTGACCGTCGCGCAGATCGTCGAGCGTGCAGGAATGCCGCCGACCGCCATCATGCCCGGTTTCCAGACCGTTGCACGGTCAGCCGGGAGAAAGGCGTCGGAGGGAATCGCGGAAGGTGTCTCGTTATTCACAGCGGCAACGCGCGACGGTGTACAGAGCCCGGCGCCCGCAATCGCGGCGACGGCGCAGAGAAGAGAGCGCGATGCGGTCAGCTTCATTTGGTCAAGTCCCTTGCGCGCGACGAGCCGCGTGACGAGCGGCTGCCATGCACTGTGTATGACACCGATGTTTATGCCCACAGCGGAAGCTCGGCTTAACATTAACCCGCGAACGTCCGTACCGCTTGGTCACGAACCGCGTCCGGCATGATACCTGCTCAATAGGTCTCATCGCGTCCAGGAACCCGGTCGATTTGTCCCGAATAAGGACAGAGCGGCCGAAACCGACGCATAGACAAGCAAGTGATGTCCACCGATGAAACATGAACCCAATCGCGCACTGTTCCACAACCCGACAAATGCTCATGAGCTGCTCAACGCGAGCCGCTCGCGGCGTTATCTGCTGGTATCGCCCTGCCGGGATGAGGCGCAGTACCTTCGCCGCACGCTCGACAGCGTGGCGTTGCAGTCGGTGCCGCCGGCGCTCTGGATCATCGTGGACGACGGATCGACCGACGAAACCCCGGCGATCCTGGAAGAATATTCAAAGCGGCTGCCTTACCTGCGCGTGATCCGGCGTGAGGACCGCGGCGATCGCAAGGTCGGCCCCGGCGTCATCGAGGCCTTCTATGCAGGCATCGAACAGGTCCGGCTCGAAGACTTCGATTATCTCTGCAAGCTCGACATGGATCTCGACCTGCCGGTCCGGTACTTCGAAATCCTGATGGAGCGAATGGAAGCCGATCCGCGCATCGGCACGACATCCGGCAAGCCGTGGTTCGTTCACCCGCGCAGCGGCGCGCTGGTCCCGGAAGTCTGCGGCGACGAGATGTCGGTCGGCATGACCAAGTTTTACCGGATCGCCTGCTTCAAGGAGATCGGCGGCTTCGTGCGCCAGGTGATGTGGGACGGTATCGACTGTCACCGCGCCCGCATGCTCGGCTGGATTGCCGAGAGCGTCGATCTCGAACCGATCCGCTTCGTTCATTTGCGTCCGCAGGGCGCGAGCCAGAAGGGCATCTGGACCGGTCGGCTTCGCGCCGGCTTCGGCCAGTATTTCATGGGCACGTCGCCGCTCTATTATGTTGCCGTCGCCGGCTACCGCCTGACCGCGCATCCGGCGCTGATCGGCAGCGTCGCGATGCTGTGGGGCTACTTCAGAAGCTGGCTCAAGGGCCTGCCGCGCTACGACGATCCCGAGTTCAGGAAATTCCTGCGTGCATATCAGCACGCCTGCCTGCGGATGGGTAAGCGCGCGGCGACCGACCACGTCAACACCGAGCGCGCGCAGCTCTGGCACGAGAACCACCCGACCCTCGGCCAGGACGACTCGTCGGCCAAAGACCGGGAGCGCGCCGAATTGATGGGCCTCAAGTTCGACACCGTGACCATCGAGGCCGCGGTGGCGCATTGCCTCGAACTGTGCCAGGCACCGCTCTCCTCCAACACGGTGATCACGGCCAATTCCTCGCATCTCTGCATGATGCGCCGCGATCCCGAACTGGCCTCGGCCTGCCGCGCCGGCGACCTGATATTGGCGGACGGCATGTCGGTGGTCTGGGCGCTGCGCGCGTCCGGCCAGCCGGTGCCCGAGCGCGTGGCCGGCGTCGACCTGATGGCGCGTCTGCTGGCGGCTGCCGGCGAACATCATTTGCGAGTCTATTTTCTCGGCGCCAAGCACGAGGTGGTCTCGACGCTGGTACAGCGTTGCCTGACGCGTCATCCCGGCATCGTGGTCGCGGGCTTCCACGACGGCTATTTCAGCCTCGCGGATCATCCGCGCATCATCGAGGAAATCCGCGCCAGCAAGGCGCACATGCTGTTCGTCGGCATGCCGACGCCATTCAAGGAGACGTGGGTCGAGCGTCACCGCGAGCGCCTGCAAGTGCCTGTCATCATCGGCGTCGGCGGCAGCTTCGACGTGCTCGCCGGATTCATCAAGCGCGCCCCGCACTGGGTTCAGATGGCGGGCATGGAGTGGTTCTGGCGGCTGATGATGGAGCCGCGCAAGCTCTGGAAGCGCTACCTCACCCTCAACAGCGAGTTTAGCTGGCTGGCCGGCCTCGAAGTGCTGGCACGCCGGCTCGGATGGCTGCCGATTCATCGAAGCCCAAAGTAACGCCAGAAGCGATCAAGGGAGATCACGGTGACGACGAAGCGCAACATCCTGGTCTTCATGGGCACGCGTCCCGAGGCGGTCAAGCTCGCCCCCGTCGTCGCGGCGCTGCGCAGCTCCCATGACTTCAACTGCACCGTGGTGGCCACAGGCCAGCACAAGGAGATGTTCCGCCAGGTCGCTGACACATTCGGCTTTGCCGTCGACGCCGACCTCGACGTGATGCGTCCGAACCAGACGCTGGCGGGACTGACTGCAAGACTTATCACCGGCATCGACGACTGGCTGGAGACGGCCAAGCCGGACATGGCGCTGGTGCAGGGCGACACCACCACCGTCCTTGCCGCGTCCCTCGCATGCTTCTACCGGCGCATTCCGATCGGCCATGTCGAGGCGGGATTGCGCACCGGCAACATCTGGTCGCCATTCCCCGAGGAAGCCAACCGCAAGCTGGCGACACCGCTGGTCGCGCTGCATTTCGCGCCGACCGAAGGGGCACGTGACTCCCTGCTTTGCGAGCATGTGGCCGAAGATACGATTTCCGTGACCGGCAATACCGTGATCGACGCCTTGCGCATCGAGGTGGCACGCCAGAAGGCCGATCCGGCCATCCGCGCAGGCATCGATGCCGAACTCAGCCAGCTCCTCGGCTCCGATTGGGCCGAGGTTCCCTTCGTCCTGATCACCGGACACCGCCGCGAGAATTTTGGTGACGGCATCGAGCAGATCTGCCGGGCGATCTCGACGCTGGCCGCGCGTTTCCCCGATCATCGCTTCGTTTACCCAGTTCACCTCAATCCCAATGTGCTGACGCACGTCAACCGCCTGCTCGGCGGCCTGCCGAACGTCCGGCTGATCGCGCCGCAGGGTTATCGCAACTTCGTGGCACTGATGGCGCGTTGCAAGCTGGTGCTGACCGACTCCGGCGGCGTCCAGGAAGAGGCGCCGTCTCTCGGCAAGCCGGTGCTGGTGATGCGCGACACCACCGAACGCCCCGAAGGCGTCACCGCCGGCACCGCACTTCTGACAGGGCCGAATGCGCCCGCGATCGTCGAGCACGCGGTGCGGCTGCTGACGGATGACGCGGCCTATCGCGCGATGGCGACCGCGCGCAATCCCTATGGCGACGGCCACGCGGCTGACGCGATCCTCGAACGCATCCGCCGGTATTTTACGGCGGACACGACGACGGCCTCTCCTGGATTGCAGCCGGATCTCCCGGCACCGGTCAAGGTCGCGACCTGAAGCCCGCTTCCGTCGAAATCGACGGAAGAGCTCTCACACAACAATCAGCAGAAACGTCTTCAGCAATAGACGCGGTTGCGGTGGCACCAGCGGATGAAGACGTAGACCGACCAGACACGCGACCAGTAGAAGCCGGCGCCGCCGTCGATAAAGGTCTGCCAAAGCTTGCCGACCGCGACCGGATCGAGACCGCAGGGTGCGATCGCCTGTGGATCGCGCATAGTCTGGTCCATTACCTGCCTGAGGCCCTGCCGGATCCAGCGATCGAACGGCAGCACGAATCCGCTCTTGGGACGATCGAACAGCGCCGGATCGAGACCGCGCAGGCCGATCTTCCGCAGCATCTCCTTGCGGCCGAGCGGCGCATAACGCGTCTGGTCCGGCAGGCGATCGACGCTTTCGAACAGCACGTGATCGACCAGCGGGACGCGTTGCTCCAGCGAAGCGGCCATGCTGGCCACGTCGTTGTCGCGCAGCAGCCGTTCGCCGAGAAACAGCCGCTGCTCCATCACGGAAATTGCCGAGAGCGGCGTGCGCCCTCTGGTTTCGGCGCCAAGCCGCTGCCGCATTCCGGACGGCAAACCATCGGTCAGCACATCGGCAAAACCGGGCGCCAGCAATTCGCGCTGCCATCCCGGCAGGAACAGTGCGCTGGCCAACTGATAGAGCGACAGCAGATCGTCGCCGTGGCGCACCATCTCGGGAAGTTTCGCCCAGCGGGTCTGCGGCGGCACCGCCTGATTGGAACGGCGCAGCGGCAAGGTCACAAGCTTTGCCAATGCCACTTGCAGTTCCCGCGGCACGAAGCCGGCTCGGTTCGACCAGCGCTGCAACACCGGCAGGTCGCGGAAGGTCGGGTAGCCGCCGAACAGCTCGTCCCCGCCGGTACCCGAAATCGCAACGGTAAAGCCGGCGTCGCGGATCGCGCGCGACATGAAGTAGGCGTTGAGCCCGTCGAAGGTCGGCTGGTCGAGGCTATCCAGCGCTGCTTCGAGGTTCGATACGAAGTGACCTTCGGTCAGCACCACCTCGTGATGCTCGGTGCCGATGGCCTTGGCGATCTGTTGCGCGATCGGTCCTTCGTTGAGTTCCTGCTCTTCGAAGGCGAGCGTGAAGGTATGGATCGGCGTTTGCGCGGCGCGCTGCGCCAGATTGGCCATCGCGGACGAGTCGACGCCGCCGGAGAGAAACACCGCCAGCGGCACGTCGCTGGCGAGATGGAGTTTCAGCCCCTCTTCCAGGATCGCGGCCAGGTCGTGCTCGGTCATGGTCGAATCGGTCGCGCGTTCCGCGATGCGCCAGAAATCTTCCTGACGAATCTCCCTGCCGGTGCCGTCGAACTCGATAAGCTGTCCGGGCCAGAGCAGTTCGACGCCTTTGACCGCCGTGTTCGGTCCGGTGACAAAACCGTTCCACACCTGGCTTGCGACCGCCTGCGGATCGAGCCGCGGGGTGCCGAGCAGCCCGGAGGCCAGCAGCGCGCGCAGTTCGGAAGCAAAGGCCAGCGACCAGCCGCTGTCCGGATCGGATGAACGCGCCACGTAGAGCGGCTTGATGCCGAGATGGTCTCTTGCGACCACAAGCCGGCGTTGCTTCTGGTCCCAGCAAGCAAAGGCGAACATGCCGCGCAGCCATTTCACGGCGTCCGGCCCGTGCAGGCCGAGTGCGCGCAACATCACCGCGGTGTCGCCGCTGGACTGGAATTGCTGTCCTTCGGACTCCAGGCGCCGCCGCAGGTCCATGTAGTTGTAGATTTCGCCATTGAAGGTGATGACGTGGCCGGTCACCGGATCCAGCATCGGCTGCACACCGGCCGGCGACAGATCGAGGATCGCGAGCCGCCGATGGGCGAGCAGCGCACCCCAGCCGCGATCGTCAGGCGTCGAGGCCCATATACCGGCCGCATCCGGGCCGCGATGAACCATGGCGTCGTTCATCCGCCGCAACGCTGCGCGGTTGGTCTCGTCCAGTCGCCCGATTATACCGGCAATGCCGCACATCAAATCAGTCCCTTGGGAAACACCTTATCCCACGATTTGTGCGGCCCGTCGCAGGGCGGAAGTAACTAGCTAAGGTACTGCTTGGCTTAAGGTTAATCCAAACTGCCCCGCATTTGGGGCGAGCGCGGCCAGCGGCTCGGCCTATAACAAACCATGAGCCCGGAACGCCTCAATATCCTCTACGTCTCGCAGATGCCGGCAAGCCCGCCGCGCTTTGGCGCGCAAGCGCGGCTGCACGGGCTGATGACGCAGCTGGCGCAGCGCCACGACATCACCGCCGTGATGCTGGTCGACGACGAATTCGACATCGACGAGTGCCGGATCGCGATGCAGGCCTATTGCCGCGAAGTCGTACTGATCAAGAATCCCTATGGCCGTGACGGCCTCGCCAAACGGCTGCTGCAACTCCGCTCGCTGGTTTCGACCAAAAGCTTCGAGCGGTTGCGGGTCTTGGTACCGGAGATGCAGCAGGCGCTCGACAGGGTGCTGCGTGCCCAACGCTTCGACATCGTCAATCTGGAGTTCACTTTCCTCGGCCATTGCAACCTGTATCAGGCGCCGGCCGGCGCCAAGATTCCCGTCGTGGTCGTCGATTCCCACAACATCGACTACGACCTGGCGCGGCAATATACGCGCACCGGCGGCAGCCTGCTTCGTCGCCTTTATGCCGAAGTCAACTGGCGCAAGTTGCGGCGGGAAGAGCTCAGAACCTATAACCGCGCCGACGGCGTCTATCTCTGCAGCGTCGCCGACCAGCAACGGCTGCTCAGCGAAATTCCCGCGGCGCGCACGATGGTCATTCCCAACGCCGCGGATGTCGATTTCTACAAGCCGCGCCCCGAATATCCGAAACCGGACGGCCGCACCATCGTGTTCTTCGGGCTGATGTCCTACATGCCGAATATCGACGGCGCGACTTACTTCATCCAGGAGATCTGGCCACGGATCGCCGAGAAGAGCCCGGACGCGCGCTGCAAGATCATCGGCGGCTCGCCACCGCCGCAACTGCTGGCGATGGCCGGACCACGGATCGAATTCACCGGCTTTGTGCCGGATCTGCGACCGCACATCGCGGAAGCTGCGGCCGTGGTCGTGCCGTTGCGGCTCGGCGGCGGCACCCGGCTCAAGATCGTCGAGGCGATGGCGATGGGTAAAGCGATGGTTTCGACGACGCTCGGTGCCGAAGGCATCGACGCCGTACCAGGCCGCGATATCCTGATCGAGGATCGGCCGGACGCGTTTGCGGATGCCGTCTTGCGGCTGTTGGCCGAGCCTGAACTGGCGTCGCAGATCGGAAATGCCGCGCGGCAATTGTCGGAAGCGCGCTACGCCTGGAGCGCGGCGGCCAAGGCCCTGGAAGGCTTTTATCGCGAGATCCTGGACGCCAGCGTCTGATCGGCGCGCATCAGACCGCCGGTCCCTTGGTGGGTTCCTTGGCAGGTTCCTTGGCGGTCGCGTAGAACCGCTTCAGCCCGAGGAAGCGCTTCTCGAACAACTCATAGCTCGCATAGGCAATCGCGATCGACACCGCTACGCCAAGCGTCACCTGCAGCGCGATCGCCGCGCCATGCGATCCGAGCCAGGCCGTCAATCCACGCTCGGTGTGATTGACGGTGAGATAGTACGAAATGAAGTGGTGATACACGTACAGGCCGTAGCTGTAGGTGCCGAGAAAGACCAGCCAGCGGCTGCGGAAAAATCGCGAGAGCGACGAACGTTCGGATGCCACCAGCGCACCGACCAGCAGGCACGCCAGCAGTACCTGGATCACCGCGGCGCGGACCGGCAGTACCAGCTCCATGCTGTCGCGCGAGACCAGCCGGGTCCATACAAACGTCAGCAATAGCAGCGCAGAAGCCGCCGTCACGACGGCCGGCAGCGCCCGCACCAGACGATCGAGCCCGCCGGGCTGCCGCACTGTCACGGCGAGAAACGCACCGAGCGCCAGGCCATCGAGACGGAACGGCGTCAGCACGTAGGTGGTCCACCAGCTCAGGCCCATCAACGATCCCGTCAGGCGGGCCAGCATGGCGCCGAGCGAGACTGCGAGGCAGACGCCGATCAACAATCGCGGCCGCCGCGCCAGCATGAATACCGCAAACGGCCACACCAGATAGAAATGCTCTTCAATGCACAGCGACCAGAGATGCTCCAGATAGGAAAACGACCAGTCGCCCTGGATCGCGATGTAGATATTGACCGCGTAGAGCCAGGCCCAGGCCTGACGGTCCACGAGATAGTCGAGCGACGGTCCACGCAGCACCGTAATCAGCGGCGCGACCAGGAACACCAGCGCCAGCACACCATAGTACAGCGGAAAGATCCGCAGCACGCGGCGCATGTAGAAATTGCGAAAATAGTTCGGCTTGTTGCGGGCATCATAGAGAATGCCGGTGATCAGGAAGCCGGACAGAACAAAGAACAATTCGACGCCGTAGGAGCCGTAATTGGTGATACCGACGATGGCGCGCTCGACCGCATTGGTCGGCTCCATGTTGCCGAGGAAGTGAAGCAGCAGCACCATCAGGATCGCGAGGCCGCGCACACCATCGAGCACGGGCATGTGGCCGTTCAGGTCGAGCCGAGGCGTCGCATTCGCCGAGAACGGGGTGCCCGGCGTCGCTCTTGGCGCCGAACCTGGTGATGAACTAACGAACGCTTGAACGAGCATCTATCGCGCCTGTCGGTGCTTCCTGCGCCCCGGCGGTGCAGGAGCGGCGGTTCTCGAATGTTGCGCGCCTTCGGAACATGGCCGCGCGCGGGTCGAATCTGCGCAGTCGAGGCTCGCAATGTCGAGCGCTGCGGCGGGCTGGAACAGCAAGCCTGAAATTAGGGTTAAGTGATTGGCGCGGCACATCCGGCATTAACTATCGGCATGCTAGGAACACACTTTAAAAGCGACCGCTGCTAGAGTGCCGCATGCCCAGAGCCGCTACCCATTCTCCGCAAATGGAACAGGCACGATCGTCGATGCTGACGATCGGCGGCTACGCCCTGATTCCGATTCTGGCATGTATTTACGCGACCGTCATATTCCCGCTCATCATCGTCTCGTGCGATCCCACCGACTCCGCGTGCCTGATGGAAGCGCGGCCGGAGAGCAAGATCTTCTGGCCCGCGCTCGCCGCGATTGCCGTCGTGCTGGCGATCCGGAACTTTTCGAGACTGAGCTTTCCGCCGCATATCCTCTGGCTGTTCGGTTACCTCGCACTGGCCGGCACCAGTGTGGCGTGGGCATTCAAGCCGGAAGCTTCGTTCATCCGGTTCACGCAACAGGCGATGATCGTCGTCTCCATCGTCGTGCCCGCGCTGCTGGCGGCGCGAAAGTCCGACATGATGCGCGGGCTGTTCGTCTGCTTTGCGATCGCCACCATCCTGAACGTGTTCTTCGTGATTGGACGACCGCCGATCGACACCAAGTTCGCGACCTGGGGCTATCCCGGCTACTTCTCCGGCAAGAACTATCTCGGGGAGTGCGAAGCGGTCGCGGTGCTGCTGGCGCTGCATGAAACGCTCTATACCGGCAAGCGGCGGGTGCTCGGCATTTTCATCGCGATTACAGCGATGGTGCTGCTGCTGCTGAGCAACTCCAAGACTGCGTTGGGACTGCTGTTTCTGACCCCGCTGCTGGCGGGAGCCACCCTGTTCATCCGCAAACACTCGCGGGTTTCGGTGGCGCTGATCCTGCTGTCGATCCCGATCGGCTGGCTGGTTTTGACCACGCTGACCGGCTTCAGCATCTATCGCATCTCCTACATCCTGTACGGCGATCCGACCTTCACCGGCCGCTCCATCATCTGGGACTTCGTGGAGTCCGAGATCGAACACCGGCCGCTGCTCGGATGGGGGTACCAGTCGTTCTGGCTGGTCGGACCCGACGCGCCCAGCATTCTCAATGCGCCGGGCTGGGTAAAGGACATGCCGAACGGCCATAACGGCTATTTGGACGTCAAGGTCGAGCTCGGCTACATCGGCTACGCGCTGTTCCTCGGCTTCATCCTCACCACCCTTCACGCCATCGGCCGGGTTGCAGACCGCGCGCCGACGCGCGCCTGGGTTTTGCTGACGCTGGCGCTTCAGATCATCATCACCAACGGTCTCGAAAGCATCTGGATGCGGGGCTTCGAGATGCTGTGGGTCGTGTTCCTGATTCTGGCCGCCGAAATCGGCCGCTACTGGAAGCCGCTCCGAGCCGCAGCAACGCGCGCGGTGAAAAGATCGGGTTCCCGCAACCAGCGCCCCGGACGTCCCGGTCCATCGCGCGGCCCGCGCAAATCCGTCGTCTCCCACGTCTGGCTTCATTCGGTTAACGACAGCGATCCGGCCGGTAGCCCATCTGTGGTGCCTTCTGCCGCAAGCATGAGCGAGGACGCCCCGGTCGTCAGCAACCAGGCCGCGCATTCCACGCGCCCGTCTTCACTCGCTGAAACCTCCGATTGATTAATTAATGCACATTAACCATCGGCAGTGATCGGCCAGAACTCTAGGACAAACAAGGATATATTGCGGTCATCGTTGCTGTTGACGGGAAACAACGACGACAATTGCGAACAACGAGATCGCCTGAGAGCTGACCTGGGCCACCGATTTGCATGGCCTCTCTCAACGATCGAATAGTGCTCGAGTGGATACGATCCGATGGATGCCAGAACCAACGAACTGCCTCTAGAGTCCGAATACGAATATTCCGAGGGGAATCATTCGCAGCGTTCGAGCACGCGTCCCTCGATCGGCGCCACCGACATTCTCGAGACCCTACGCCGGAGCTGGCGCTTTCCCCTGTACGGATTTTTGATCGGGCTGGCGCTCGCCGCGGTCTACTTCATTACCGTGCCCAATCCCTACAAGAGTTCCGCCCGTGTGCTGGTCGATAGAAGCCTCAGCCGTTACCTGCAGAACAACAAGATCGTCGATCAGCCGACCTTCGACGAACAGGAGATTTCGAGCCAGCAATACGTCATGACGTCGGATAGCGTCATCATTCCGGTGATCCGGTCGCTGGGGCTCACTCACGACAGCGAATTCGCCGGCCAACCCAAGATGGGCGGTGCGCGGATTTCGGATTATCTCGGTGACATCAAGAAAGCCGTCGCCGGAATGCTCGGCATGAGCGTCGCTCCGCCTACCGATCCCGAGGCCGCGCTCGAACGCACGACCGTCGAGGCGATCGCCAAGCGTCTGACCGCCGCACGTGAGGACATCGCCAACGTCATCACCGTGACCTTCGAGTCGGAAGACAAGGCCAAGGCCGCCAAGATCGCCAACGCGATCGCCGACAGCTACATCACGACCACGACCAACGCCAAGCTCAACTCGACCAAGGTGGCGAGCCAGTGGCTGCAGGACCGCCTGGTCGAGCTGAAGAAGCAGGCCGCCGATGCCGACCGCGTGCTGATGGATTTCAGGACCGCCAACAACCTGAAGAGCAACGGTGGCGGCCAGGAGCAGCGCGCCAATCTGGAAACCCAGCTCGCCAACGCCCAGATCGCAGCCGCCGAAGCCAAGGGCCGTCTCGATCGCATTCGTCAGCGAAACGGTGAAGACATCACCACGCAGATGGGCACCGATGCGCTGAACAACAATGCCAAGGCCGGTATGGTCTCGCCCGGCGAGTTGTTCTCCCTGACCAACAACGAACTGATCCGCCTGCGAGGGCAATACCGCGACCTGTCGACCAGAGCAGCCGACATCGAGTCACATGTCGGCGCCAATCATCCCATCGCGCTCAAGTTCCGCCGGCAGGCTGACGGCATCCAGGCAGCCATCAAGGCTGAGGAACAGCGCATTGCCGATTCCTACGACAACGAATATCAGGTCGCCAAGGCACGCGAGACTGAGATTGCCGCCACCGTCGCCAACCTGGCCGGCGGCGGCAAGGCCGGCAGCGAGCTGCGCGAGCTCGAGAGCTCGGCCGAAACCCTGCACAAGCTCTACGACGGTACGCTGCAGAAGTACAAAGAGATCAACACGATCGAAAACGAAACCATGCCGGTCCAGAGCGCGCGGGTGATCGCGCGCGCAGTTCCGGCGCTGTCCAAGAATTCCAAGAAGGGTTGGGCAATTCTCGCCGGCAGCATGATGCTCGGGCTGTTCCTCGGCGCGGGCGCCGCCGTCGGCAAGGAATGGATCGCCGACGTGTTCCGCACTCCCAAGGCGGTCGAGCAAGTGACCGGAACCAAATGTGTGGTGCTGCCACTGGCCGAGGCCAGGTCGACGCCGATCGAAGAGCTGGTGCTCGATGCGCCCTACTCCCGCTTCACCGAAGCACTACGCAAGGTCAAAGCGGAGATCGATTCCAACAGGGGCGTGCACGGCGCCAAGGTCATCGGCGTCGTGTCCTCGCTGCCGCAGGAAGGAAAGACCACCGTCGGCGCCAATCTGGCGGCACTGATGATTGCCGCGTCAGGCGCGCGTACGCTCGTCATCGACAGCGATTTCCATGTCCGCAGGCTGAGCGCGACGCTGGCGCCCGACGCACGCGAGGGATTGCTGGAAGCCCTGGAAAATCCCACCCGCCTGCCCTGGCTGATCTCGCGACGGCAGCGCTCGGGCCTTCATGTGCTGCCGTGCGTGGCAGCGGCCCGGATTCCGAACTCGGCCGAACTGCTGGGTACGCCGATGATGGCGCAACTGCTGTCGGTTGCACGCAAATCCTACGACTACGTCATCATCGAGATCGCGCCCGTAATGTCGGTGGTGGACGTGAAGATGATCGAGCGCTTCGTCGATCAGTTCGTCTTCGTGGTCGAGTGGGGTGAGACCAAGCGGGATCTGGTGCTTGACGCGCTCTCGGAGGCGGAGATCATTCGCGACCGCCTCGCCTGCGTCATCCTCAACAAGGCCGACCCTGTCGCGATCCAGAAGATCGAGTCCTACAAGGGCATCAAGCCCGGCGAATATTATCAAAGCTGAGGTCCGGCGCGGCAAGCGCCGGGAGCCTTAACGGCTCTGACTGGATCGGAGTCGCGCCTTTCCGCCCGGATGCGGACAGACCGGGCCTTTCGTCACATCCCGACATCGAATTTGCCGCAACCTGCGGTCGCATCGCCGGCAGAAATGCCTGCTGCGTCACGGCATTAACCCGCCTTTAAACATAAGCGAATAATTTTCGGGATGTAGCGTCTTGTTAACCCGGAGTTCCCTCTCGTGGCAAAACGACTGTGCTTTTGCGACGAGCGAAAGGCGGGCCCGGCCGTGGCTGCGGTACGGTCAGCGCGCCTGCCGCGGAACCTGCGGCTCCTTGCCTGCGCCACCGCCCTGACGGCGCTGCTCGGTGGATGCTCATCCCTTCCGACCTCCGGTCCGTCGAACGCCCTGGCCCGCATGGACCAGGTCGATCCCGCCGCCCTGCCCTATGTCATGGTCAAGGTCACCCCCGACGTCGAAAATATCCTGGAGCGCAATTCGGTGCGCATCGGACGGGTGTTCGTCGACCGGCGGGGACCGGCCGAAATCCGGTTTGGTATCGGCGATACCGTCAGCGTCACGATCTTCGAGGCCGCCGCCGGCGGCCTGTTCATTCCGGTCGATGCCGGCGTCCGCCCCGGCAACTACGTGACATTGCCGAACCAGCCGGTCGATACCCAGGGCAACATCACGGTTCCCTACGCCGGCAACATCCGGGCCCAGGGCCGCACCGCCGTGCAGGTGCAAACCGCGATCGTCAACGCGCTCAAGAACCGCGCGCTCGAGCCGCAGGCGGTGGTTGCCCTCGTCGACCAGAAGGCCTCTTCCATCAGCGTACTCGGCGAAGTCGGCACGCCATCCCGCTTTCCGGCGAACGCCGCAGGTGAACGCCTGCTCGATGCCATTTCGCGCGCCGGCGGTCCCAGAAATCCGGGTTACGACACCTGGGTGATGCTCGAACGCGAAGGACGACAGGCGACCACGCCGTTCGGCTCGCTGCTCAACGAACCGAACAACAACATCTATGTCCGCCCGCAGGACACGATCTATGTGTTCACGCAGCCGCAGACCTTCGTGGCGTTCGGCGCCTCCGGCCAGCAGGGACAATTCAACTTCGGCGCTTGGCGGCTCTCGATTGCCGAGGCCCTGGGCAAGACCGGCGGGCTTAACGACAATGCGGCCGACCCGGCATCAGTGTATCTCTATCGCGGCGAGCGCCGTGAGGTCGCCGAACAGCTCGGCGTCGATTGCACGCGGTTCAGCGGCCCGGTCGTTCCGGTCATCTATAATCTCAACCTGCGCGATCCCGCTGGCTACTTCCTCGCCACCAAGTTCGAGATGCACAACAAGGACGTGATCTTTACGTCGAACTCGCTGTCGGTCGAAACCAGCAAACTGCTGACCTATCTGCGGCTGATCACCGCCACCGTCAACGACCCGCTGATGGCCGCCGTCAACGCCTACACCGTCAAGGGGCTTGCCACGGGCACCGCCACCAGCACCGTGGTCAACACCACGTCCAGCGTGAAGTAGCGCCTCCGGCACTCCAAAAACAAAGCTCACCCGTCAGCGACGGGTGAGCTTTGTGATTTCCGGCGCGAGATCGATCCAGCGCTGGATCAGAGCGGCTTGATCTGCACCTTGCGGAACTTGACCACGCCCGAGCCGTACTGAAGCGCGAACGGGCCGCCGGCATTGTGCTTGCTGTCCTGGACGTCGGCGGTCTTCTGGCCGTTGAGCACGACGACGAGATGCGAGCCCTGGGCGGTGATCTCGTAGGTGTTCCACTTGCCCGCCGCCTTCGGCATCGGGTCGACCTTGGCAACGTCGACGATCGCACCGGTGCCGTAGCTCGGGTCGGGCCGCTTGTCGAAAATGTTGACCTCGTAGCAGATCTTCGAGTCGATCTTGTCGCGGGCGTCGCAACGGATGAAGATTCCACTGTTGGCTTCCTCGTCGGTCCAGAACTCGGCCTTGATCTGGAAGTCCTTGTAGGAATCCTTGCTGACCAGATAGGAGAGAACCTTGGCGTCGTCGAGCTTATCGGCGGCCAGCGCGCCGTCCTTCATCTCCCAGTTGGCCTTGCCGACTTCGGTCCAGTCGCCCTTCTTGGTGCTGTCGAGCAGCGTGATCCAGCCGTCGCTCTGGCCCGACGCCGCACCGGAAAATTGGAAAGCGGCGGCGCCAACCAGCACCCCCACCGCGAGTGTCGACATACGCTTCATGGTACAAGTCCTCCCTTGGTATTCAGCCTTGGTGTTTTTGTTGGAGCGCAACCTAGCACCGCAATCCGCGGCGTAAATCCCGTTTTCATGCTGCAGTTGCGTTGTCGGTCACTGCATTTTGTCGCACGCACCTCGCATGCAGGCACCCACGCAGCTTGCCGGTCGGGAACGAGACCGGCTAGCATCCGGCGCGACCGGGAGCTTCGTCCGACAACGTCGGCGGCGGTGGAAGAAAAGTAACCCCGGCATTGCCGATCTATTCCGGCAATTCCATCTCACGGGATCGACCATGCTGTTTCAATGCAAAGTCTGCGGCCCTGCGACCGATCACGGCAGCGCGCCGATGCGCTCTCGCAAGCCGATCAACAAACCCTGGCGCACCATCGACATTCATTGCCACTGCATGGTGCCCGAGGCGAATGCCTTTGTGCTGAAGGTGACCGGTATTCAAGGCGGCGGGCACACGCCCAACGCCAATGCGCATGTCAACGATCTCACCAGGAGCATCGTCCCCCAGCGCGGCAAGATCGACTTCCCGAAACTCACCGACCTCGAAACCCGCTTGGCCGACATGGACCGCGACGGCATCGACGTGCAGGTGGTTTCGCCCTATCCCGGCCACTTCGTCTATGCGGCGCCGCCGGAAGTCGCCCGCGAGAGCTGCCACATGGTCAACGATCACATCGCCGCCATGGTGGCGAAGCACCCCGACCGGCTGATGGGCATGGGTACGGTGCCGCTGCAGGATCCAGGCATGGCCGTGGCCGAACTCGACCGCACCGTCAACGAACTCGGATTTCGCGGCGTCGAACTCTGCACCAATGTGCGCGGCGTCGACCTGACCCGCGCGGGGCTGGAGAAGTTCTTCGCCCGCGTCGAGGAGCTCGACGTGATGATCTTCCTGCACCCGTTCGGCACCAGCCTGGTCGGGCGGATGGAAGACCACTACTTCCCGAACACGATCGGACATCCGCTGGATTCCGCGCTGTGCGTCGGACAATTGGTATTCGACGGCTATCTCGAACGGTTTCCCAAGCTGAAGATCTGCATCGCCCATGGCGGCGGCTATATCCCGGGCTATTGGGGCCGCTTCGATCACGCCTGGGAACATCGCGAGGATTGCCGCGTCACCATTAAGAAGAAGCCATCGGAATACCTGAAGAAGCTCTATTTCGACACCGTGGTGTTCGACGAGCGCGAGCTCAAGCACCTGATCGAGATCTGGGGCGCCGATCACATCATGCTGGGCACCGATTATCCCTTCGATATGGCCGAACCCGATCCGGTGGGCTTCCTCGGCCGGGTCGCCGGCGTCAGTCAAACGGACATGGCGCTGGTGGCGGGCGGCAACGCCGAGCGGTTGCTGGGACTGGCCGCCAAGGCGCATTCGAAGGAAACGTCGAAAGCCTGACAACTTTTTCGCCGTTGACGCGTTCTAGATGCTCATAACGGGCAATTGCCGACTGCCGGCATTGGCGCCGTGGACGGAATGCAGATATCATCGCGTCTTGGGAGATCGAATGCATCCAGCGGCGAAACTGCAATTCGAGCGAATGATCGGTGAGTTCGCTCGGTGGCGCGCGATTCCCGAAGATGCGCGATCGCCGGCACCGGCGTGGTGGTGGGGACCGGCGATGGAGCTGCGCGACATCCCCGAGCCGCTGCCCCTTGAATGGTGTGTCGAACTTGGATTGCCCGATGGCTCGACCTGGGCCGCCGGCGCCAGCGTCTTTCTCAAGGCGATGGCCGGCGAGAAGCTGGTGCCATGGCCCTATGATTTTCCGCGCAAGGCGGCGATGCACGAGCCCGAGGTCCGCGATCTGCACCCGCAGCCGACGGATGACAGCGCCTTTCAGCCTTGATCGGCGCTCAGTCTGGCGCGAGCTTCCGCCCTGAGCATCTCGTCTCCTGCCGTGGGCTGTAACGGCGGCGAGGAAATCTGGGCCTCGACCCGCAACAGATCGGCCATCTCCCGCGCAGCCAGCGGTTTCGAGAACAGGAAGCCCTGCATCTCATCGCAGGCGTGGCTGCGCAGGAATTCCTCCTGCTCCACGGTTTCGACGCCCTCGGCAATGACCGTCATCCCCAGCGCCTTGCCCATACTGATGATGGCCTGCGCGATCGCCTGGTCCTCGGTATCGATCGGCAGGTCCCGCACGAAGGAACGGTCGATCTTGATGGTGTCGATCGGGAATTGCTTCATCAGCGACATCGACGAATAGCCAGTGCCGAAATCGTCGATGGCAAGGCGGATGCCGCGGCTCTGGATCGCGTCGAGCACCTTGATCGCCCGCGATACGTTGCGCATCACCATGCTCTCGGTGACTTCGAGCTGCAGCAGTACTGGGGACATTCCGCTGGCGAGCAGCGCTTCGTCGACATCGTGCAGCAGGTGCGCATCGGCGAATTGCCGCGGCGACAGGTTGACCGCCATCGTCACCGGCAGCAGGCCGCGACGCTGCCATGCCATGTTCTGCGCGCAGGCTTCCTTCAGCACCCAGCGGCCGATCGGAACGATCAGTCCGGTTTCCTCGGCGAGCGGAATGAACTGCCCGGGCGAAACCAGGCCGAGTTCGGGATGGTTCCAGCGCAACAGCGCCTCGACGCCGGTGATCTGGCCGCTCACCATGTCGACCTTGGGCTGGTAGTGCAGCGAGAACTGATCCCGCTCCAGCGCGCGCCGCAGCGCGCTTTCCAGCGTCAGGCGCTCGATCGACTGGGTCTTGACCTCCCCGGTGAAGAAGCGGAAGCCGTTCTTGCCGTCTTCCTTGGCGAGATACATCGCCATGTCGGCATTCTTGGTCAGAGTCTGCATGTCGGCGCCATCAGCCGGATACATCGCAATGCCGATCGACGCCGTGGTGTGGCACTCGTGGCCGCTCAACTGCAGCGGCTGGCTCAGTACGGACAACAGTTCGCCGGCAATGCGCTCGACTTCGTGGCGTTCATTGGCCTCTTCAAGGATGACGACGAATTCGTCGCCGCCCAGTCGCGCCACGACGTCGCTGGAACGCAACGCACGCCGCAGCCGACCGCCGATCTCCACCAACAGCATGTCGCCGGCGTCATGCCCAAGCGAATCGTTGATGATCTTGAACCGGTCGAGATCGATGAACAGCACGGCAAACTGGCGATCATAACGCTGCGCGGCGTCGATCGTACGCCGCAGCATGCCGTTGAACATGTCGCGGTTCGGCAGGTCCGTCAGGCTGTCATGCGATGCCAGATACTCGATGCGCTGGTCGGCCTGCGCTTTTTCG
>Ga0209023_10000712_pt1 | contig 48463 bp, 45 predicted proteins | sample LakOneMetagenome_FD_187468 | JGI IMG/M metagenome (GOLD analysis project Ga0209023, IMG submission 187468) | Freshwater and sediment microbial communities from Lake Erie, Canada (SPAdes) (version 2) | ecosystem: Environmental > Aquatic > Freshwater > Lentic | place: Lake Erie, Canada... | reverse complement strand
TGTAGGCGATGCCGCCGCCCGTGCCGCCCATGGTGAACGAGGGACGGATGATGGTCGGGAAGCCCAGCTCGCGCTGCACCGCCCACGATTCTTCCATCGAGTGGGCCACGCCCGAGCGCGCCGAACCGAGACCGATCTTGGTCATCGCTTCCTTGAACTTGGAACGGTCTTCGGCCTTGTCGATCGCTTCCGGCGAGGCGCCGATCAGCTCCACGTTGTACTGTTTCAGTACGCCGTTGTTGTGCAGGTCGAGCGCGCAGTTGAGCGCCGTCTGGCCGCCCATGGTCGGCAGGATCGCGTCCGGGCGCTCCTTGGCGATGATGCGCTCGACGACCTTCCAGGTGATCGGCTCGATGTAGGTCACGTCCGCCATTTCCGGGTCGGTCATGATGGTGGCCGGATTGCTGTTGACCAGGATGACCTTGTAACCCTCTTCGCGCAGGGCCTTGCAGGCCTGGGCACCGGAATAGTCGAACTCGCAGGCCTGGCCGATGATGATCGGGCCGGCGCCAATAATCAGAATACTTTTAATGTCACTACGCTTAGGCATATTATTTTTTCTCCGCGGCTTGCATCAGGCTGATGAAGCGGTCAAACAGGTAACTTACATCGTTCGGGCCCGGCGAGGCTTCAGGGTGGCCCTGGAAGCAGAAGGCCGGCTTGTCGGTGCGGGCGAAGCCCTGCAGCGAGCCGTCGAACAGCGATACGTGGGTCACGCGGCAGTTGGCCGGCAGGGTTTGCGCGTCGACCGCGAAACCGTGGTTCTGCGAGGTGATCATCACCTTTTTGGAATCGAGATCCTGCACCGGGTGGTTGGCGCCGTGGTGGCCGAATTTCATCTTGAGCGTCTTGGCGCCGGAAGCGAGGGCCATGATCTGGTGGCCCAGGCAGATGCCGAAGGTCGGAATCCCGCGCTCGATCAATTCTTTGGAAGCGGCGATCGCGTAGTCGCACGGTTCCGGGTCGCCCGGGCCGTTGGCCAGGAAGATGCCATCCGGGTTCAGCGCCAGCGCCTCGGCGGCTGTCGCTTGCGCCGGCAGCACCGTCACTTTGCAGCCGCGCTCGGTGAGCATGCGCAGGATGTTGCGCTTGACGCCGTAGTCGAAGGCCACCACGTGGAATGTCGGGTTCGCCAGCTTGCCGTAGCCCTGCCCCAGCACCCACTCGGTTTCCGTGAATTCGTAGGCGGCCGTGGTCGAGACCACCTTGGCCAGGTCCATGCCGGCCAGGCCGGGGAAGGAACGGGCCAGGTCCAGCGCTTGCGCCTGGGACGGCTCGTTGCCCTGGGTGCCGATCAGGATGGCGCCGCTCTGCGCACCTTTTTCGCGCAGCAGGCGCGTCAGCTTGCGGGTATCGATGCCGGCAATGGCGACGATGCCTTCAGCTTTGAGGTAATCGGAGAGGGACTGGGTGGAGCGGAAATTCGATGCCATCAAAGGCAGGTCACGGATAATCAGGCCGGCGGCGCTGACTTTGCCGCTTTCAACGTCTTCGGGATTGACGCCGGTATTGCCGATATGGGGATACGTGAGGGTGACGATCTGACGGGTGTAGCTCGGATCGGTGAGGATTTCCTGATAACCGGTCATGGAAGTGTTGAAAACCACTTCTCCGGTGGTATGGCCGGCGGCGCCAATGGAAATACCTTTAAATATCGTTCCGTCTGCAAGCGCTAGAATGGCTGGAACGGCGGGGCCAGAAAAAAATGGCGGCAAGGGCAACTCCTGATAAAGTTACCGTAGCTGCGCCACGTCAGACCGACAGACCATGCTTCCCGAGCAGCTTCACTCAAGGGGTATGGCGTCATGTTGAATGAGGGATGGGTGGGTAGTCGCTACGGTATGTGGTGAATGGCTAAACCTCCGAATTATAGCGCAAACAGGGCGCGACGGCAATCACCGGCCGCAGCTTCCCGGGAAAATTTGATTTGTTATTTAAATCACTATCAGGACAGACGCCATGAGCTTATTTGGTCTCGAAACCCCGATGGAACGCCCCGCTCCCGGCAAGCGCGGCGCGGTCTTTGTCCCCAACCCGAATACCGATCCGGCCGTGGCGGGCCTGTTCCAGAACGGATCGGGCCTGGTCGGCTTCCGCAATCCGGACGGCACCATGACCATTTACTTTGAAAACAACCGGTTCAACGATTCGGCCCTGCATTCCTGGCAAAACAAGATATTCAAGGCCTACGACCGGCTGGTCAATGGCGCCCCGACGGTCAACAAGACCACGTGCAGCGAAAACGCGGTGATACAGATCGGTTTTGTGCAGGGACCGGAAATCCTGGTGATCGAAATGCCGGCCCTGACCGACTGGCTGACCCGCTGCAATGTGCCCGATTCGGCGCCGGAGGGGCCGAATATTCATGCTTGAAATGGGCCAGCGATAGGATTTTCATGCTGGGAGCTTGGCGATTTTGGATTGCGCACTCCACCGTGAGCGGCTGGGCGGAATTTTTATACCACCACATCGTCCTCGCGCAGGCGGGGACCCATGGCGCGGCAACGCAGAGAAAACGTTTTTCCAGGTGTCGGCGCGGTAGGGGTCCCCGCCTGCGCGAGGACGACGTCGTTCTTACAGCGCGGCGATGCCGGCCTTGGCGATCTGGGCATCCTGCTCCGACTTCACGCCCGATACGCCGACGGCGCCGATGACCTGGCCGTCCACGATGATGGGCACGCCGCCTTCGAGCATGCCTTCGAGCAGCGGCGCGGACAGGAACGAGGTGCGGCCGTTGTTGATGATGTCTTCATAAATCTTGGTTTCGCGGCGGCCCAGCGCGGCCGTGGCGGCCTTGGCCGGCGCGATGTGCGCCGAGATCGCCGCCACGCCGTCCAGGCGCTGCAGCCACAGCAGGTGGCCGCCGTCATCGACAATGGCGATCACGACCGGCCATTGATTGGCCAGCGCGTGCGCTTCGGCGGCGGCGGCAATTTTCTTCACATCGGCTAATTGCAATACGGATTTGGTGATCATGGCGTTTCCTGTTTGGTAAGTTGCGCGGCATTGTAAGGCAGCGCAGTCGCGCTGCCGATATCCACGGCGGTATAAAGGTTATGGCTGCTGCGCAGCCTTGAGCCTGGCTTTAATCTGCGGCATGACGGCGGCAGTGGCTTGCTCGCCTGCCATGATAGCCAGGTTGCGCGAGGCAAAATCGTTGCCGCCCATTTTGCCGAGCGCCGGCTGGATGACAATGTCGGCGTCCTTGAGTTCATGCTGGTTGATGCTCTGGCCCATGATGGCGAAGGTTTGCAGCAGCACTTCCATCGAGCTCACCGCCGCCTGCGCATCGGCCTGCGTCGAAATATTGACCGCGATGATGAAATCGGCGCCCATTTCGCGCGTGAAGCGCACCGGCACCGGCGCCACCAGGCCCCCGTCGACATACGAATGGGTGCCGATTTTCACCGGCTGGAACACGCTCGGCACCGACGACGAGGCGCGCACGGCCTGGCCGGTATTACCGCGCTGGAACAGGATCGGCTTGCCCGTGTTCAGGTCGGTCGCCACGGCGCCGAACTTGAGCTTGAGCTTTTCCATCGTCACATTTTTCACGGCCTTGTTGACATAGGTTTGCAGCGCCTCGCCCTTGAGCACGCCCGAGGACTTGCTGAACAACGGCAGGGCCCAGTCGGAAATACTGGCCTCGTCCATGTCCATGGCGGTCTTTTGCAGGGCGAAGCCGTCGTTGCCGGCCGCGTACAGGGCCCCGACCACGCTGCCGGCGCTGGTGCCGACCACGATCTCGGGATAAATGCCTTGCGCCTCGAGCGCCTTGATCACGCCGATGTGGGCGAAACCGCGCGCGGCGCCGCCGCCCAGGGCCAGGCCGATGCGCACTTTTTTCGGCGCCGGCGGCGGCGTGACGGCCACCGGCTCGGGCACGGCCGGCACCGGCGTCGGGGGCTGGGACGTGGTGCCGCAGCCCGCTGCGAGCAACAGCAGGGAAATCAGGGTAAGTCGTCGTAAATGCATATAGTCTTCGGAATGGCAACGGGATAAGAAGCGAACGCGATTGTACCCGCATTCAGTTGGGGTGCATAATGCGCCCCCTCCCCCGTCCGGCGTCAGGCCGCGGCCAGCGCCGGCGGCAAGGTCACGATGAAATTGCTGCCCTTGCCCGCTTCCGACTTGATGGCCAGGCTGCCGCCATGGCGCAGCAGCACGTGCTTGACGATCGCCAGCCCCAGGCCCGTGCCCTGGGTTTCGCGCGAGCGGCTCTTGTCGACCCGGTAGAAACGCTCGGTCAGGCGCGCGATGTGCACCTGGTCGATGCCGATGCCGGTGTCGGCGGCGACAAACTGGGGCCCGTCGGGCGTGTTTTGCCAGCTCAGGTGGATGGTGCCGCCGGCCGGCGTGTAGCGCACCGCGTTCGAGGCCAGGTTGCCGAAGGCGCTGCGCAGTTCTTCGGCGCTGCCCGTCACGTCGGGGCCCTGCACGCTGGTGGTGATCTTGTGCTGGCCGTTGGACAGGGCGCGCGCTTCCTGGGCGATGTCTTCCACCATGCTCTTCATGTCGACCTTTTCCGGGCGCAGCGGATAATCCACCGATTCCAGGCGCGACAGGGTCAGCATGTCTTCGATCAGGCGCTGCATGCGCCTGCCCTGCTCGGTCATCAGTTTGAGATGGGCGGCGCGGGTGCCGGCATCGAGGTCCGGCTCGCTCGATGCGATCTCGAGGAAGCCGACGATCACGGTCAGCGGCGTGCGCAGTTCGTGCGAGGCGTTGGCGATGAAGTCGCGCCGCATTTCCTCGATGCGCTGGGTTTCGGTCGCGTCGTGGGTGACCAGGATCTGGCGCCGGTTCTCGAACGGGATGATCTGGCAGATCAGCTTGCGGTCGCGCAGCGACAGCGTCAGCGGCTGCTCGTAGCGTCCCAGGATGATGTAGTCGATGAAATCGGGATGGCGGATCAGGTTGGTCACGCGCATGCCCTTGTCCTTTTCCAGGGTCAGTCCCAGGTGGCGCTCGGCGGCCGGGTTGCACCATTCGAGGAACAGGACATCGTCCATGATGGCCACGCCGTCCGGCAGCAGGTGCATGGCCTGGCGAAAGCGCGCCAGCCATTCGGTCAGTTCGGACTGGTTGCGCTCGTCGTCGCGGCGCAGGCGGTACAGGCGCGAGAAGATATTCGTCCAGGAGCCCCAGCCGTCGGGCAGGCGCGTGCTTTGCGGGTCGTCCAGCCAGCTGCCCAGCTTGTGCAGGTAATCGAGCTGAATGATCAGCAGCGACAGCACCGCCAGCAGCGCGATGCCCATGCCATAAATGGGGCCGAACAGCCAGCCGATGATGGCCGCGCCCAGCAGGATGAAGGAAACGCGCAATAGCGCGGGGATCCAGAACAGCAGTTTGGGGTTCATGTAGGGATTCGGGGGCCTGGAAAACGTCGTCCTCGCGCAGGCGGGGACGACGTGGGGGCGGATCATCGTTCCGCGATCAATGTTATTTCACTGACAGCATATACCCAACGCTGCGCACGGTGCGAATCAAGCTTTCGGCCTCTTTCAGCGCCTTGCGCAGGCGCAGCACGTGCACGTCGACCGTGCGCTCTTCGATCACGGCATGGTCGCCCCACACCTTGTCGAGCAGCTGGCTGCGCGAAAACACGCGTTCCGGGTGCGCCAGGAAGAACTTGAGCAGCTTGAATTCGGCATGCCCGATCTCGATCTTGCTGCCGCTGAGCGAGACCGTGCAGCTGACCGGGTCGAGCGTCACGATGCCGGCGCTCATGGCCGATTCCGCATGTTCGGGACTCTTGCGGCGCAGCAGCGCCCGGCTGCGCGCCAGCAGTTCGCGCGGCGAGAATGGCTTGGTGACGTAATCGTCGGCGCCCGTGTTCAGGCCGGCGATCTTGTCCTCTTCCATGCTCTTGGCGGTCAGCATGATGACGGGAATGTCCTGGAAATTGCGGTCGGCGCGGATCCGCGACAGCAGCCGCAAGCCGGTCTGGTCGGGCAGCATCCAGTCCAGCAAAATCAGGTGCGGGGCCCGTTCGACGATCGCGTCCCAGGCCGACGCCACATTCTGCACCGAGCGCACGTTCCAGCCCGTTTCGCGCAGCGAGAACGTGACCAGCTCGATAATGGCCGGCTCATCTTCAACAATCAGGACGTTGGTTTTATTGACTGCCATCGTGCTTACGCCGCCGGCAGGTCCGCCGCGGGTGCAGCTGGCCTGGTGTGACGGATATCCTTGCCTTCAACGACGTAGATCACGTATTCGGCGATGTTCTTGGCATGGTCGCCGATGCGCTCGATGGCCTTGGCCACCCACAGCGTATCGAGCGCCGACGAAATCGTGCGCGGGTCTTCCATCATGAAGGTGATCAGGTTGCGCATGATGGACTTGAACTCGTGATCGATCACGGCATCCTGGGCGATCAGCTGCAAGGCTTGCTTGCCGTCGAGGCGGGCGAAGGCGTCGAGCGCGTCGTGCAGCATGTCGGACGTGGACGTGGCGATGGTGCGCACCATTTCATAGTGGTTCAGGCCGGGCGCGCCGCGGCTGTGCAGGCTCTTGGACGTGCGCGCGATCTTGCTCGCTTCGTCGCCGATGCGTTCGAGGTCGGTGATCACCTTGATGGTGGCCATCACGGTGCGCAAGTCGTTGGCGGTCGGCTGGCGGCGCACGATCAGGTGGCTGCAGGCGTCGTCGAGCGAGACTTCGAGCTGGTTGACTTCGTCGTCTTCGGCGATCACACGGTCGGCGCGCTCGCTGTTACCGATGCGGAAACACGTCATCGCATCGAGGAATTGGGTTTCCACCAGGCCGCCCATGAGCAGCACCTTGGAGCGGATCGTTTCGAGTTCGTGGTCGTACTGCTTCGATGAGTGTTCGCCTATCATTTACTTAACTCCGTATCGTATTTTTCTTGATCAGCCGAAGCGGCCGGTGATGTAGTCCTGGGTTTCCTTGCGCGCCGGATTCATGAAAATCTGGTCGGTGTCGCCGAACTCCACCAATTCGCCGAGATACATATAGGCAGTGTAATCCGAGCAGCGCGCCGCCTGTTGCATATTGTGGGTCACGATGGTGATCGTGTAATCCTGTTTCAGTTCGCTGATCAGCTCTTCCACCTTGGCGGTCGAGATCGGGTCCAGTGCCGAGGTCGGCTCGTCGAGCAGCAGCACGTCGGGTTTGACGGCCACGCCGCGCGCGATGCACAGGCGCTGCTGCTGGCCGCCGGACAGCGACAGGCCGCTCTTGGTCAGCTTGTCCTTGACTTCGCCCCACAGCGCCGCCTTCTTGAGCGCCCATTCGACGCGCTCGTCCATCTCGCCCTTGGACAGGTCTTCGTACAGGCGCACGCCGAAGGCGATATTGTCGTATACCGACATCGGGAACGGGGTCGGTTTCTGGAACACCATGCCGACCTTGGCGCGCAGCATGTTCACATCCTGGCCCGGCTCGAGGATATTGCGGCCGCGGTACATGATCGCACCTTCGGCGCGCTGGCCCGGGTACAGATCGTACATGCGGTTGAGGGTGCGCAGCAGGGTCGACTTGCCGCAGCCGGAAGGGCCGATGAAGGCCGTGACCTGCTTTTCGTGGATGTCGAGGCTGACGTTGGTCAGGCTCTGGGTTTTACCGTAAAAGAAGTTCAGGTTCGAAATTTCGATCGTCTTGTTCTTTGGCGTGACAACTTGGTTCGGTGCTGGCATTGGGCTCATGGCGATTTTTATGGAAATTAATTCGGGGTTTTCTGGCTGAACACGGTGCGCGACAGGATATTGAGGAGCAGCACGCTGAAGGTGACCACCAGGGCCGCGCCCCAGGCCAGCTCGCGCCAGTCGTCGTACGGGCTCATGGCGAACTGGTAGATCACGCCCGGCATGTTGGCCATCGGGCCGTTCATGTCGGCGCTGAAAAACTGGTTGTTGAGCGCGGTGTACAGCAGCGGCGCCGTCTCGCCCGTGATGCGGGCCACGGCCAGCAGCACGCCGGTGATCACGCCGGACTTGACCGCGCGCAGACGCACCATGGTGGCCACCTTCCAGCGCGGCGCGCCGAGGGCGAAGGCCGCTTCGAGCAGGCTCGACGGCACCAGGCGCAGCATGTTGTCGGTGGTGCGCACCACCACCGGCACCGCGATCAGGGACAGGGCAATGGCGCCCGCATAGCCCGAATAATGCTTGGCCTTGTCCACATACATGGCCCAGACGAACATGCCGAGCACGATGGACGGCGCCGACAGCATGATGTCGGTCACGAAGCGGGTGATGCTGGCGAACTTGTTGTCGTCGCCATACTCTGCCAGGTAGACCCCGGCCAGGATGCCGATCGGGGTACTGAGGAAGGTCGACAGGCCGACGATCAGCAAGCTGCCGACGATGGCGTTGCGCATGCCCCCGCCTTCGGTGCCGGGCGCCGGGGTGTCGTGCAGGAAGAAATCGAGCGAGATCCCGCCGAAACCCTTGATCAGCAGGGTCACCAGGATCCACATCAGGAAAGCCAGGCCGACCGCCATGGCCGCGACCGACAGCGCGATCCCGACCCGGTGCACCAGCAAGCGTTTGCGGTAGACGCGATTGACGACGGGTTGACTCATTTCACGCCTTCCTTGCGGGACATGCCGGCCAACATCAGTTTGGCGGCGGATAGAACGATAAAGGTAATGATGAACAGGATCAGCGCCAGCGCGAACAGCGAGGACACGTGCAGCGGCGACTGCGCCTCGGCAAATTCATTGGCCAGGGTCGACGAGATGCTGTTGCCTGCCGTAAAGAGCGACCAGGATAATTTATTCGCATTGCCGATCACGAAGGTGACCGCCATCGTTTCGCCGAGCGCGCGGCCCAGGCCCAGCATGACGCCGCCGACCACGCCGGTCTTGGTGTACGGCAGCACGATCTTGCGCACCACTTCCCACTTGGTGCAGCCGAGGCCATAGGCCGATTCCTTGAGCACGGCCGGCACGATCTCGAACACGTCGCGCATCACGGAAGCGATGAAGGGGATGATCATGATCGCCAGAATCAGCCCGGCGGTCAGGATGCCGATTCCCATCATCGGGCCCTTGAACAATTGGCCGATGATGGGCAGCTGGCCCAGGCTGCTCTTGAGCAGCGGCTGCACATGGTCGGCGAACAAGGGCGCGAACACGAACAAGCCCCACATGCCGTAAATAATGGATGGAATGCCTGCCAGCAGCTCGACCGCGGTCCCCATCGGGCGCCGCAGCCACACGGGGCAGATTTCGGTCAGGAACAGGGCGATGCCGAAGCTGACCGGAAACGCGATCAGCAAGGCGATGCAGGAAGTCACCAGGGTGCCGACGATGGCAATGGCCGCGCCGTACTGCTCGTTGACCGGATCCCACTCGACGGTAGTGATAAAGCCCAGGCCGAATTCCTTAAAGGCCGGCACCGCGCCGATGAACAGCGAGACGATGATCCCGACCAGCACCGCCAGCACCGAGGCGGCAAACAGCATCGTGATCTTGTGGAAGAAGAAGTCTTGGATGCGCTGATTGCGCATCGTGGAATGCATCGCAGCCAGCTCGGCATCGCGCTCGGCTGGCTTGGGCAATTCCATCGCTACGGTGGGATTTGAACTCATCATTGATTTAGTTGTAGGGTGGAAAAGCAGAGCCGCCTGGTGGAAGGAGCTCTGCTTTTCCACCCAGCGCCTCTGTGTGCGCTGGGTGGAAACAAGGAATTACCAGATGGCCTTGCCCGAAGCATCTTTCAGGTTGGCTTTCCAGGCATCGGCGACCAGCTTGGTCACGGTGTCCGGCAATGGCACGTAGTCCAGTTCGGTGGCGGCGGCGTCACCGTTCTTGAACGAGTAGTCGAAGAACTTGAGCACTTCCTTGGCCTTGGCCGCGTCCGGCTGCGACTTGTGCATCAGGATGTACGACACGCCGGTGATCGGCCAGCTGGCCTTGCCTGCCTGGTCGGTCAGCACGATGCCGAAGCCCGGGGTCTTGGCCCAGTCGGCCGAGGCGGCGGCGGCCTTGAAGGCGTCGTCGTCAGGCTGCAGGAACACGCCATCCTTGTTTTTCAGCTGGGTGTGGGCGATCTTGTTTTTCTTGGCGAAAGCCCATTCCACATAACCGATCGCGCCCTTGATGCGCTGCACGTTGGCGGCCACGCCTTCGTTGCCCTTGCCGCCCACGCCCACGGCCCATTTCACGGCCGCGTCGGCGCCGATCTTGGTCTTGAACTCAGGCGACACTTTCGACAGGTAATCGGTGAACAGGAAGGTGGTGCCCGAACCGTCGGCGCGGTGCACGACGGTGATTTCGTCGGCCGGCAGTTTCATGCCAGGGTTGAGCGCGGCAATGGCCGGCGCGTTCCACTGGGTGATCTTGCCCATGTAAATGTCAGCGATGACCGGGCCGGTCAGCTTCATGGCGCCCGGGGCGATGCCGTCCAGGTTGACCACGGTGACCACGCCGCCCATGATGGCCGGGAATTGCATGAGGCCCGCTTCGTCGAGCTCTTCCACTTTCAGCGGCTTGTCCGAGGCGCCGAAGTCGACGGTCTTGGCCTTGATCTGTTTGATGCCGGCGCCCGAGCCGACGGACTGGTAGTTCAGGCCGTTGCCGGTCGCCTTCTTGTAGTTCTCCGCCCATTTCGCGTAGATCGGGTAAGGGAACGTGGCGCCCGCGCCCGTCATGTCGGCGGCGATGGCGGTGGACATGGCAGCAACTGCCGATGCGCCAACTACGAGGGAAGCTAACAGCTGTTTCATTCGCATATCAAATCCTAAGTTGGGGTTAATGAAAGAAGCGTGTACTTCAGTCAATGCTGCGCAGTCTAGCGGCCCAATGTGACACGTTTATGACATGAACAAAATTTGATGTAATTCAGGATTTCCCGGGGCATGATAACCTTGAACAGAGCCGAACCGCGCTAGTTACCCCAGTGCACTGTCACTAACTTGTAATATTTCTAAATTACACTAAAGGCATCTTATTTCGCGCCCAGACCGACAAACAACAATGAAAACGGAACCTGCAGCAAACTTGTCCAACGTCTTCCTCGACCGCGAGTTGTCGCAGCTGACCTTCAACCGGCGCGTGCTGGCCCAGGCCGAAGACAGCGCCCTGCCCCTGCTCGAGCGTTTGCGCTATTTATGCATCGTCAGTAACAATCTCGACGAATTCTTCGAGGTCCGGGTCGCCAGTCTGCTGGCCCAGGGCAATCTGGCCGAGAATCCGGCCCTGGCCGCCTCGCTGGCGCGCATCAGCACCGAGTGTCACAGCCTGGTCAAGCGGCAATACGAAATCCTCAATGTCGACGTCCTGCCGCAGCTGCAAAAGGCCGGCGTGCACCTGGTGCGCCACACCGACCGCAACGAAGCGCAGCGGGCCTGGGTCAAGGATTATTTCGAGCGCGAAGTGCGGCCCCTGCTCACGCCCATCGGGCTTGACCCTGCCCACCCGTTCCCGCAAGTGGTTAACAAGAGTCTCAATTTCATCATTTCGCTGTCGGGCAAGGATGCTTTCGGGCGCGGTACCGGGATCGCCATCGTCAAGGCGCCGCGCGTGTTGCCGCGCGTGATACGGCTGCCGGACAACCTGTCCAAGAACGGCCCCTCGTTCTGCCTGCTGTCCTCGGTCATCCACTCCCATATCGAAGACTTGTTTACCGGACGCGAGGTGATCGCCTACTCCCAGTTCCGGGTCACGCGCGATTCCGACCTGTGGGTCGACGAGGATGAAGTCAAGAACCTGCGCCAGGCCCTCAAGGGCGAATTGCAGGGCCGCCAGTTCGGCACCTCGGTGCGGTTGGAAGTCGCTAAAAATTGCCCACCAGAACTATCGGAATTCCTGCTCGACCAGTTCGGCCTGGATCGCACACGCCTGTACGCGGTGGACGGGCCCGTCAACCTGGTGCGCCTGACCGAGCTGATCGACCTGGCCAAGCTGCCGGCGCTGCGCTTTGCGCCTTTCGTGCCGGGCCTGCCGCCCAAGACCAGCAATACCGACATCTTCGAGCAGCTGCAAAAGCACGACATCCTGCTGCACCATCCGTTCCAGTCGTTCCAGACCGTGGTCGACTTCATCACCGTGGCCGCGCAAGACCCGCAAGTGGTGGCGATCAAGCAGACCATCTACCGCACCGGCATGCATTCGGAACTGATGGAAGCGCTCATGAACGCGGCGCGCATGGGCAAGGAAGTGACGGTGATCCTGGAACTGATGGCGCGCTTCGACGAAGAAGCGAACATCAACTGGGCCGACAAGCTCGAACATGCGGGCGCCCAGGTGGTCTACGGCGTGGTGGGCCTGAAAACCCACGCCAAGGTGGCGCTCGTGATCCGGCGCGAAGAAACCGGCCTGACCTTCTACGCCCACCTCGGCACCGGCAACTACCACCTGACCACCACGCGCCTGTACACCGACTTCGGCCTGCTCACCGCCAACCAGGACATGGGACACGACGTGAACGAAGTGTTCATCCACCTGACCAGCCTGACCAAGCCGAACAAGCTCCATTACCTGTGGCTGGCGCCGTTCGCGCTGCACAACGAGATCATCAAGGCCATCCGCAACGAAGCCAAAATCGCCAAGGCGGGCCGGCCGGGCCGCATCATTGTCAAGGTCAATGCGCTGGTGGACGAGTCGCTGATCCGGGCCCTGTATGCGGCCTCGCACGACGGCGTCAAGATCGATTGCATCGTGCGCGGCGCCTGCACCCTGCGCCCGGGCGTGCCGGGGCTGTCCGACAACATCAAGGTGCGCTCGATCATCGGCCGCTTCCTCGAACACAGCCGGATCTATTACTTCCGCAACGATCTGCAGCACGACGTCTACCTGGCCAGCGCCGACTGGATGAGCCGCAACCTGTTCCGGCGCATCGAAGTGGCCTTCCCCGTGCTCGACAAGAACCTCAAGAAGCGCGTGATCGCCGAAGGACTGAACCCCTACCTCAAAGACAACTCGAACGCGTGGGAACTCGATCAGGATGGCCACTACCTGCGCCGCAAGGCGCGCGGCAAGCAGGCCAGGTTCTCGGCCCAGCAGCACCTCATGACGCTGCTCGGCACCCCATCCACCGAAACCTGAATCTGTAAGGAGGAAGCATGGATCTGATCTTATGGCGGCATGCCGAAGCCTTCGAAGCCGAGGCGGGCGAGTCCGACATGGAACGCGCGCTCACCCCCAAGGGACAAAAACAGGCGCGGCGCATGGCCGAATGGCTGACCGCGCAGCTGCCGGAAGGCTGCAAGATCATCGTCAGCCCGGCCAAGCGCTGTCTGCAGACGGTCGAGCCGCTCAAGCGCAAGTACAAGATCGTGGCCGCCATCGAGCCGGGCGCCGACGCCGAAGACGTGCTGCAGGCGGCCAACTGGCCCAACGCCAAGGAACCGGTGCTGGTGGTGGGCCACCAGCCGACCCTGGGCCAGGTGGCCGCGCTGCTCATGTCGGGCGAACCCCAGGACTGGGAAATCAAGAAAGCGAACGCCTGGTGGCTGGTCCAGCGCGACCCGCTCGACCCGTACAGCCTGTACCTCAAAGCGGTGATGGCGCCCGACCTCGTCGTCAAGGCTTGAATATCTGCAGCAAGATGCTACAGTTAAATTGTGTCAATTCTTAGGGAGGAATCGCTGAACGGCGATTAACAATCATGCTCAGCATGTTCGTTCTTGCCATTTTTGTCGCCATGGCTGGACTTGTCTTGTATGAACTGGTGGAAGAGGTTCGCGGCGGCAAGCACCGACTGGAAGACCGCTATCACGAATAGCAACGGGTCCCAAGGACCACATCACAAAGCGGCGAGACCTCGCAGTCTGCGCCGCTTTTGCTTTGGGGCTCAGTGCATGTACTTGGACAGAATGGTCACGGACGCCAGTTCCAGGTTCAGGAACTGAAAACCCACCTTGAATCCCGCATTGCTGAGGATGCAATTCTGGACCTTGGCCCGCGAGGTGATGGGCCGCAATTTCCCATCATGAAAAATCTCGAAATACAGGTCCGCCACCGTCCCCGCGGGGAGCGGATTGTCGAGCACCAGGCAGACGCCGTCGGCCCCCACGTCGAGCGTGCGCGCCACCAGCGGCTCACTTCCATCGATACTCAACAGCGCCCTGACCTTCAAAATTTTTCGTACGGTGTTTCTTTGATCGCTACGCACAGTGTTTCCAAAAGTTAATTTTCGATCGCGCGCTCAATCCAGTTCGCGCAATTTGTTGAATGCTTCATCGATCCGCTCGACGGCGACGATGGTCATCCCTTCTATTTTTTGCTTCGGCACATTCGATTTCGGTATCAGCGCAATCGAAAAGCCCAGTTTGGCCGCTTCGCGCAAGCGTTCCTGGCCGCGCGGCGCCGGACGGATTTCACCGGCCAGCCCCACTTCACCAAAGACTACCAGACCGCGCGGCAAAGGCTTGTTCCGCATGGAGGAGTTTATCGCAAGCAAGACCGCGAGGTCGGCCGCCGGCTCGGTGATCTTGACCCCGCCCACGGCATTGATAAACACGTCCTGGTCGAAGGCGGCGATGCCGGCATGCCGGTGCAACACGGCCAGCAGCATGGCCAGCCGGTTCTGCTCCAGGCCCACCGACAGCCGGCGCGCGTTGGGCAGGTGGCTGGTGTCGACCAGGGCCTGGATTTCGACCAGCAGCGGACGGGTGCCTTCCTGGGTCACCATCACGCACGAACCGGGCACCTGGTTGTCGTGCTGCGACAGGAACAAGGCCGAGGGATTGGACACCCCCTTCAAGCCCTTCTCGGTCATGGCGAACACACCGAGCTCGTTGACGGCGCCGAAGCGGTTCTTGATCGCCCGCACCAGGCGGAAGCTGGACTGGGTATCGCCCTCGAAATAGAGCACGGTGTCGACAATGTGTTCGAGCACGCGCGGACCGGCCAGCGCGCCCTCTTTGGTCACGTGGCCGACCAGGATGATGGTGATGCCGGTCTGCTTGGCCACGCGCGTCAGTTGCGCCGCGCATTCGCGCACCTGGGCCACCGAACCCGGGGCCGAGGTCAGCGCGTCCGAATACACGGTCTGAATCGAGTCGATCACCGCCACTTCGGGCTGGAGATCGGCCAGGGTCGAGAGAATTTTCTCGAGCTGGATTTCGGCCTGCAGCTTCAGTTCGCGCCCGTCCACGCCGAGGCGCTTGGCGCGCAGCGCGATCTGGGCGCCGGACTCCTCGCCGCTCACGTACAAGGTTTTCTTGAGATGCGAGATATTGGCCAGCGCCTGCAGCAGCAGGGTCGACTTGCCGATGCCGGGATCGCCGCCGATCAGCACCACCCCGCCCGGCACCAGGCCGCCGCCGAGCACGCGGTCGAATTCTTCGATGCCCGTGCCGAAGCGCGGAATGTCGATCGCCTCGATGTCGGCCAGCGACAATACGGGCGCCGTGGCGGCCAGACTCTTGTGCTGCGGCTGGGACAGGCGGTTCACGCCGGGCGCCTCGATCACGGTTTCGACCAGGGTGTTCCAGGCGCGGCAGGAGGGGCACTGCCCGGTCCACTTGCTGCTGATGCCGCCGCAGTCGCTGCAGACGTAACTGGTTTTCGGCTTAGCCATGCGACTCCAGATCGGCTTCCACCACGCGCACGCGCGGCGCGACCGCGCACATCAATTCATAGCCGATGGTGCCGGCCGCGCTGGCCACGGCATCGATCGGCAAGCCGGCGCCCCACAGCACCACGCGGCTGCCCACGCGCGCTTCGGGAATGGCGGTCAGGTCGACGGTGAGCATGTCCATCGACACGCGCCCCACCAGCGTGGTGGGCACGCCGTCGACCAGCACCGGCGTGTCGGGGCCGGCATGGCGCGGATAGCCGTCGGCATAGCCGCAGGCGACAACGCCGATGCGCATGGCGCTCTCGGCCACGAAACGGCTGCCGTAGCCGACGCAGTCGCCGGCCACGATGTCTTGAATGCCGATCAGCTCGCTGGCCAGGGTCATGGTCGGGCGCAAGCCGAATTCCACGGCGCTTTTCCCGCCCGGGGTGCCGCCGTACAGCATGATGCCGGGACGGATCCAGTCGGTGGCCAGGGTGCCGCCCAGTACCGCCTGGTGCAGCACACCGGCCGAATTGGACAGCGAGCGCAGGCCGGGCAAGCCGGCCGCGCCACTGGCAAAGCGCGTCACCTGCTCGTGGATGGTCAGGCGCGGATGCTCGAGCTCGTCGGCATTGGCGAAATGGGTCATCAGCACGATGTCGCGCACGGCATCGATGGCGCGCAGACGTGCATACGCGCCGGCGAAGGCGGCCGGCGTGAAGCCGAGACGGTTCATGCCGGTGTTCATTTTAAGGTGGACATCGATGGGACCGCGCAAACCGGCCCGTTCCAGCAGCGCGATCTGTTCCTCGCAATGGATGGCGGTTTCGATCCGTTGGGTGTCGAGCATGGCGGCGTCGGCCGCGTCGAAGATGCCTTCGAGCAGCAAAATCGGTTTTGTCCAACCCAGTTCGCGCAGGCGCAGCGCGTAGTCGGGCTCGACCAGCGCCAGGCCGTCGGCGGCGGCAAAGCCGCGCATGCCCCGCTCCAGCCCGTGTCCATAGGCATTGGCCTTGACCACCGCCCAGGCCCGCGCACCCGGCGCGCAGGCCCGCGCATGCGCCAGGTTGTGCTGCATGGAATCGAGGTGAATGGTTGCGGTCAGCGGCCTTGGCATCGGGACAATTGGCAGAGATTCAAAGACCCGTATTTTACCGGACGCGGCCCGTTTCGCAGAGGGGTTTTCTTGGGGATCAAGCCCATTCGTGGTATAAAGCAACCCACATCAGCTTTTAGACACAACGAATGAATCGTGGTTTTTACACCATCATGGCGGCGCAGTTTTTATCGTCGCTGGCGGACAACGCCCTGCTGTTCGTGGCGATCGACCTGCTGATCTCGATGCAAGCACCGCAGGAACTCACGCCCCTGCTCAAATTATCCTTCGTCCTCTTCTACGTCCTGCTGGCCGCCTTTGTCGGCGCGTTCGCCGATGCGCTGCCCAAAGGGCGCGTCATGTTCATTGCCAACATGATCAAGATCGCCGGCTGCGCGCTGCTGTTCTTCCATGTGCATCCCCTGCTCGCGTACGCCGTGGTCGGTTTCGGCGCGGCTGTGTATTCGCCCGCCAAGTACGGCATCCTGACCGAATTGCTGCCGCCCGAAAAACTGGTCGCGGCCAATGGCTGGATCGAAGGCTTGACCGTGATGTCGATCATTCTCGGCACGGTCATGGGCGGCGCCCTGGTCAGCACGGCCGGCTCGACGCTCTTGCTCAGCTTTGATGTGCCCTTCTTCGATACGCCGATCGACACCACCACCGAAGCGGCCCTGTCCGTCGTGGTCGGCGTGTATGTACTGGCCGCCCTGTTCAACCGCCGCATTCCCGACACGGGCGCCAGCTACGAACACCAGGAGCGCAATCCGGCCAAGCTGATCGTCGACTTCGCCAACTGCTCGGCGACGCTGTGGAAAGACAAGCTGGGCCAGATCTCGCTGGCCGTCACCACCCTGTTCTGGGGCGCCGGCGCGACCTTGCAATTTATCGTTCTCAAGTGGGCCGAGAAATCGCTGCACATGACGCTCGACAAGGCGACCGGCCTGATCGGCGTGGTGGCGCTCGGTGTGGCCATCGGCGCGGCCGCCTCGGCCAAGATCATCCCGCTCAAGAAATCGCTGACCGTCATTCCCCTGGGCATCGCGATGGGCCTGGTAGTGATGATCATGACCATGGTGCATTCGGTGATGCTGGCCTATCCGCTGCTGATCCTGATCGGCATGCTGTCGGGCTTCTTTGTGGTGCCGATGAACGCGCTGCTGCAGCACCGCGGGCACGTGCTCATGAGCGCAGGGCACTCGATCGCGGTCCAGAATTTCAACGAAAACCTGTCGATCCTGACCATGCTGGCGCTGTACGCCATCATGATCACCCTGAACCTGGATCTGAATGTGATCATCATCCTGTTCGGCGGTTCGGTGGCCGGCATCATGTACCTGATCATGCGCAAGCACGCCGCGAATCAGAAAGAGCACGACTCGCTCGCCCTGATCGGCGAGCACAAACACTAAGGTCGGCGCGCGGCCGCGCGTGCGCGCCAGTTGTCCGGGACGATGAAGCCGCGTCCCGTCTCCACCCACATTCCTTCCTCTTCCCGCACCGCCGCCACCAGCACCGGCATCGGTGCGGCGTCGAAGCGCTCGGCCAGCGCCGCCTGCAATTGCGCGCGGCCCAAGGCCGAATCCTGGCCCCGGTAAGGCGCCAGCCATTGCAGGCGCGGCAGGATGACGAAGCGCTCCTCCTCCATCTGTTCCAGCTCGGCCAGCGCGCACCAGAAGCCGCGGCAGTGAGCCGGGCCGATCCCGGCCATCGCCGCCACCACGCCTGCCGGATAGAACAACCAGCCCTTGACCAGGGCGCGCGCCTGCTTCACGGGCCGCGGCAGGACCGCGGCGGCGGCCGGATGGCTGCCCAGCGCCAGCTGGCGCGTGACGATCTTGCGCATCTTGGCGCCCAGGCTGTCGGCCAGATTGGGGCCGACGAAGGTATCGAAGCGGGCCGCGGCCTCGCCTTCGAGCAGGTAGAACTTGGTGGCCAATTCGATGTGTTCGAGCCCGCCCAAGCCGTCGTCGAACAAGAAGTCGAATTCGCCGACGGTGACGTTGTGGGCGGCGCGCACTTGCAGGCCGTGGGCCACCAGCACGCCTTGCTCGCGGTAGTAGAAGGCCATCAGCTTTTCAGCGTACAGACCGAGCCGGGTGTAAACACGCTCGCCCAATGCGGCCAGCAGCGGCGCCGGATCGGCGTCGAGCGCATCGAGCCAGGCCAGCGTGGCCGGCGCCAGCGCGCCAATGCTGGCGATGCGCCCTTCCCAGTGCGGGTCGTGCGGATCGAGCAGGTCGGGCGCGTCCAGCAGCCAGGCCAGCGCGCGCACGTGCGGCTGGCGCAGATGGCCGAAACGCTGCGCGAAGCGCGCCTGGTAAGGGTCAGCCGGGACGGCCATCGTGGGCCCGCGCCAGGCACAGATCGGCCCAGGCCAGCGCCTTGTCGGCCCCGCGCCGCAGCAGTTCGCCCGGATGCAGGGTGGCCACCAGCGGCACCCCGTTCAGGGCATGGACGGCGCCGCGCGCGCCGGCCAGCGGCTCCTGCAGCGGCCGGCCCTGCAGCGCGTTGGCCGCGATCTGGCCCAGCGTGAGCACCATGCCGGCCCCGGTCAGCGCCAGTTCGCGTTCGAGGTAAGGACGGCAGGCGGCCGCTTCTTCGGCCGAGGGCGCGCGGTCGCCGCCATTGGCGCTCGTGGGGCGGCATTTGATCAGATTGGTGACGTAGGCGTTCGCATCGCGCGACAGGTCGACCGCTGCCAGCATATTGTCGAGCAGCTTGCCCGGTTCGCCCGACAGCGGGTGGTTTTCCTTTTCGTCGGACGCGGTGGTGGCGCCGGCGGCAACCAGCCACAGGGCTTGCTGGGCGCCGCTGCCCTGCACCGCCTTCTTGCCGCCCTTGCACAGGCCGCAACGGGTGCAGCTGGCAATCGCCGCGCGCAGCGCGGGCCAGTCCATGTTCGCGATTTCCTCGTCGGTCGGCGGCGGCGCCGGCGGCTCTTCGCCCCAGGCCGATTCGGTGGCTGCCGGACGGGGACCGAAGTGGGATGAGACAGGCGGCGTTTCGAGCGCGCGGCGGCGTTCGGCGGCGGCCGTGTCGACGACCACCGCGGGCGCTTCGGCGACGGCCGGCGTCTCGATCACCGCTTCCTCGACAGGGATGGCGTCGGCCGGCGGCGCGACGCGCGCCGTCCATAGCGGCGTGATGCCCATCTCGCGCAGGAAGGCCGTGCTGCGCTGGTCGATGCCGCTCACAGGGGCAACCTCATCACGATGGCATCCTCGCGCTGGCCGTTGTGGGCCGGGTAGTAGGCCTTGCGGCGTCCGATTTCAGTGTAGCCATAGCGTTCGTAGACTTTCAGGGCGCGCAGGTTGGAAGGCCGCACTTCGAGCAAAATCGAATCCAGGCCCAGGCCGCGCGCGCACTCGCCCACCTTGTCGAGCAGGTAGCGGCCCAGTCCCTGGTGCTGATACGGCGCGGCCACGGCCACGTTGAGCAAATGGCCTTCATCGACCACTTTCATCAAAAGATAGTAGCCGACCAGGGCGCCGGCATCGTCGCGCAGCACCCAGCCGCTGTAACCGCTGGCGAGCGAATCGACGAAATTACCGCGGCTCCACGGGTGCGGATAGACGCTCGCTTCGAGCGCGAACACCTCGTCCACATCGTCCATCACCATCGGCCTGTATGCCAGGCGCAGCGCGTCGGCCACCTGGTTCATGCGGCGGCCTTGGCGGCGTTGATCACCTGGCGCTCGGCGCTGGTGTAAGCAATTTTATTGCGCAGGTAAAGCGGCTGGGCCTCGGCCGGCGTGACGGCGGCGCCGGCGGCCAGCGCGGCCACGGCCAGCTGGGCGATTTGCCGTGCGTGCGGCATGATGGCCGTGAGCGCGCCGGGACCATAAGCGCGCTCGGCGAACGCATCGGGATAGGCCGAGAAGCCGTTGCCGCAGCCGGTCAGCGGGCCGGTGGACGCGACCGGCGCCACGTCGGCCGGGGCGCACAGGGCCGGGCCGGCGACCAGGCGCTCGCCCTGGTACTGAGCCCAGTACACTTCGCCCATGCGCGCGTCGAGCACGGCCAGGATGTCGGTGGCGCCGCTCTGCTCACGGCAGGCCAGCGCCATGGCGTCGAGCGTCATGAGGGGCAGCACCGGCAGGCCGGCGCCGTAGGCCAGGCCCTGGGCGATCCCGCAGGCGGTGCGTACGCCGGTGAACGAGCCAGGGCCGGCGCCAAAGGCGATGGCGTCGCAATCGGCCAGCGCGACGCCGGCTTCGGCCAGCAGTTCCTGCACCAGCGGCAGGATGGCCTGGGAATGGGTGCGCACGCCGGACGACTCGCGCCACAGCAGGGCGCCGTCATGGAGCAAGGCGCACGAGGCCAGTTCGGACGAAGTTTCAAGGGCAAGAATGAGGGGCATGTGCGTATTTTAACCCGAGCAAGGTAAAATGCGGCCATGCACAGCCATACACTCGACCTTGAAAACCGCGGCACCCTGGAACAGGCGCTGGCCGGCCCCGATTGGGTGGTGGCCTGCCTGTGCGCGGCCTGGTGCGGCACCTGCGGCTCCTACCGCGCCGCCTTCGACGCGCTCGCCGCGCGCCATCCGGACATGCATTTCGTGTGGATCGATATTGAAGACCAGGCCGATGTGGTGGGCGATCTCGATGTCGACAACTTCCCCACCCTCTTGATTCAGAAGCGCGATCTGGTGGCGTTTTTCGGAACCATGCTGCCGGATCCGGCGTTGGCCGAGCGGCTGATCATGGCGCAGGCGGCCACGCCGGACGAAGAGCTGGTGCGGCTGGCAGGCAGCAGTGAAGAGCGGCGCCAGTGGCAGGATGAGTGCAACCTGCGGCAGTTGCTCAAGAACGCGGGCTGAAATCGCACGCCAAGCACACCATCGCGTCGTCCTCGCGGAGGCGGGGACCCATAGCACGCTAACCAACTCCGGTAACGTGCTATGCCCCCCGCCTGCGCGAGGGCGACGTAGTGGCTATTTTATTTCGGCGTGACTGGTTGAGGTCCACTTGTCCTGCAGCGCCTGCGCCGACACCGGCCGGCTATACAGATAACCCTGCGCCTGGTTGCACCCATGCTGCAGCAGGAAGCTGGCCTGATCCTGCGTCTCCACCCCTTCCGCAATCACCGACAAATTGAGGCTCTTGCCGAGCTGGATGATGGCGATCGCGATTGCCTCATCGTTGACGTCGGTCGACAGATCGGTAATGAAGCTGCGGTCGATCTTGAGCGTTTGCACGGGCAGCTGCTTGAGGTAAGCGAGCGACGAATACCCGGTCCCGAAATCGTCGATCGCCAGCCCGACCCCGATCGCGTGCAGGTCGTTGATGAACACCAGCGCGTCGCCCGTATTCATGATCACCGATTCGGTCACTTCCAGCTGCAGCCGGCCGGGCTCGAGCCCCGTCTCGCGCAGCACGTCGGCCACCATGCCGGCGATGCTGCCGCGCTCGAACTGCTTGACCGACAAATTGACCGCCATCTTCGGCACATGCAGACCGGCCTCCTGCCAGCGCATCATCTGGCGGCACGCCTCGTACAGCACCCATTTGCCCAGCTGGTTGATGAAACCCGAATCCTCGGCCAGCGGGATGAAGCGCACCGGCGGCACCAGCCCCAGTTCCGGATTATCCCAGCGCACCAGCGCTTCGACCCCGATCAGGCGGCCCGAATCGATTTCCACCTGCGGCTGGTAGTTGAGGAAGATCTCGCTCTTCTCGATCGAGCGCCGCAGCATCGCCTCCAGGCGCAGGCGCTCGACGCCCTCGCCCGTCATCGACGGCGCGTAGAACTGGTAGCCGTTGCGTCCGCGCGCCTTGGCCTGGTACATGGCGACGTCGGCATTCCTGATCAGCATATTCAAGTCGGTGGCGTCGTGCGGATACAGGCTGATGCCCACGCTGCCGGTGACGAACAGCTCGTAATCGGACACCATGAACGGCTGCTCGAACATGGCCATCAGCTTTTCGGCCACATGGCCGGCGCCGAACTGGCCGTCCACGCCTTCGAGCAGGACGATGAATTCGTCGCCGCCCAGGCGCGCCAGGGTATCGCCGTCGCGCAGCTTGGCCGTCAGCGCCAGCGCCACCTGCTTGAGCAGCTCGTCGCCGATGTGGTGGCCGAGCGTGTCGTTGACGTTTTTAAAGCGGTCCAGGTCGATGAACAGGATCGCCAGCTGCTCATGGTCGCGCGCGGCGCGCTGCAACGCGTGGTGCAGACGGTCGTGGAACAGCAGCCGGTTCGGCAGCGCCGTGAGCGGGTCGTGGTGCGCCATGTGGTCCAGCTTTTCCTGCGATTCCTTGACCTTGGTGATGTCCGAGAACACGCCCACGTAATGGGTGATCACGCCCTGGTCGTCGCGCACGGCCGACACGGTCAGCCATTCCAGATACAGCTCCCCGTTCTTGCGCTGGTGCCACAGCTCGCCGCGCCAGAAGCCGGTCTCGGCCAGTTCGCGCCACAGCGTGGAGTAGAAGGCATCGTCCTGGCGCGCCGAGCGCGTCAAGGTCGCATCCTGGCCCAGCGCTTCGCTTTCGGTGTAGCCGGTGATCTGGGTGAAGGCGGGATTGACGGCCACGATCTGGCGCGCCGGGCCGATCACCATCACGCCGTCGGCGATGTGCTCGAGCACGGTGGCCGACAGGCGCAGCTTTTCCTCGGCCAGGCGGCGTTCGGTCACGTCGGCGTAGACCCAGATCGAGCCTTCGTTGGGGTGGGCCGGGTCGAGCGCGCGCCCGCTCACCAGGCACCAGAACACGGTGCCGTCGCGGCGCCGGTATTGACGCTCCTCGGAAAAATCCTTGTCCAGCGCCAGCGCCGGGTATTGCAGGCCGCTGGCCGCTTCGTAGTCGGCCGCGCTGGGGAACAGGTCGGCGCTGGGCATGCCGGTCATGGCGCCGGCGCCGTAGCCGAACAGCTCCTCGCAACGGCGGTTGACCGACACCACGCGCCGCGCGCGCACGAACATCACCCCGAACATCACGTTGTCGAGAATGGCGCTCTGCTCGGCCAGCAAGCCTTCGATCCGCATTTCATTGTGCTTGCGCTCGCTGATATCGGTGATGATGCCGTCGATCCAGGCCGCGCCGGTCGCTTCGTCGCGCTGCGGCTGGCCGTCTTCGGCCACCCAACGCTCGGTGCCGGTGGCGTCGGTGATGCGGTATTCGATCTGGTAAGGCTTGCCGGTGACGATGGCGCTTTGCACCGTGCGCGACTGCATGCGCCGGTCTTCGGGGCAGATGATGTCGGACCAGCGTTCGGACGCGCTGCCCGTCAGGAGCGCGGCCGGGTAGCCGGAAATGTCTTCGATCGCATCGCTGACAAAGTCGATCGGGCCGGTCGGACGCACCCGGAATACGGCGCCCGGGACCTGGGTGACGATGGTGCGGAAGCGTTCTTCGCGGCGGCCTATGTCTTCGAACAAGTGCTTGATGGCGACCCGCATCTGCTCCATCTGCCCGGCCAGGCGGCCCAGTTCGTCGCTACCGGCCAGGTCGAGCCGGGTCTCGAAATCGCCGCGCGAGAGGCGGTCCGAGAAATTCATCAGCTTGCGCAGGGGGACCAGCAGGCGCCGGTTGAGGAACAGCACAATCAAGAGCAGCGAGACGGTCAGCTGGAACGCCAGCACAAACGCGTAGTTGGCTTGCTTGCCGCGCAGTTCGGCCTGGCTGCGGGCGTCGTCCATTTCGACCAGGATGCGGCCGATACGCTCGCCGCGCACCAGGATGTCGCGTTCGGCGCGGTAGACATTGCCGATCTGGCGGTTGGGCGAATGCACGTTCATGAACTGGGTGTCGGCCTGGCCGATCACCTGGATTTGCAAAACGGACGGGTCGCGCATGACCGATTCGACCAGCGAATGGGCCGATTCGGCGTTCATGTTCCACAGCGATTCCTGCATTCCCAGGGCGAGGATGTCGGCATTGCGCTGCAGCGACTCGTTCAGGGCGGTCTTGGCCGAGCGCTGCTCCTGGACGCCGAGCAGCACGTAGCCGCCGATAAAGGCGGGGATCACCAGGCCGCCGAACACGACCAGGAGCAGCGAGCCATAGATCGACAGACCGTACAGAGACGCCAGCCTTGCGCGGAATCGGTGATAGGCGGTTTCAGGCATGCAGCGGCGATAGGGGCATGGGATGGTTGATGCTTGCAATTATGCACGGAAAGTTCGTGCCGGTGCACAAAGCACGGCAACTTGTTATGATCGCTGCACTTTTATTAAGGGGAATTCCATGACATTTTCAATGTACGCAGCTTCGGTGCCGGTTTTCAAGCAAATTCTCACGAGCCTGTCGGCCATCCTGGACAAGGCCGAAGCGCACGCGGTAGAGAAAAAGATCGAACCGGCCGCCCTGCTCCAGGCGCGCCTGTTCCCCGACATGTTCCCGCTGGTGCGCCAGGTGCAGGTGGCGTGCGACTTCGCCAAGGGCGCGTCGGCGCGCCTGGCCGGCGTGGACGTGCCGCGCTATGAAGATACGGAGCAGAGTTTTGCTGAACTGAAGCAGCGCATTGCCACCACGCTGGCCTTCATCGACAGCTTGCCGCAAGACGGCATCGAAGCGTCCGCCCAGCGCGACATCACCACCAGCAGCGGTGCCAATGCCAAGCAGTTCAAGGGGCAGGTGTATCTGGTGCATTACGCGCTGCCGCACTTCTATTTCCATGCGACGACCGCGTATGCGATCTTGCGCCACAACGGCGTGGAAGTGGGCAAGAAGGACTTCATCGGTAGTTTCTGATCAACCGCCGGGCGGCGCTCAGGTATTTCTGCGCGGGTAACCCTGCGCCAGAATGCGCTGCCACACCAGTTCCTTGTCGGCAGCGCTCATCGAGACCCAATGGGCCACTTCGACCACGGTGCGTCCGCAGCCGCGGCACACTTCGTCGAAGGTGGTCGAGCACACTGCCACGCAGGGCGTGTCCGGACGTTCGGGGATGTTCATCGCATCCTCACTTGGCCGGGCCGACATCGAGCTTGTCCCAGCCATCGTGGCCCAGTTGTTCCAGGGTCGCGATATTCTTGTCGAAAATCTCGGCCGCTTCCGGGAAAGCGTCCACCGCCTTTTCGATGCTCGCTTCGCGCAGCAGGTGCAGGATGGGGTATGGCGCCCGGTTGGTGTAATTACCGATGTCGTTCTGGTCGGTCTCGGCGAACTGATAATCCGGGTGGAAACTGGCCACCTGCAACTCGCCGTCAAGCTGCATGTCTTCCACGGCCGCATCGGCCACATCCAGGAACTCGTTGTAGTCCAGGAAATCATTGAGCACGAAGGGATGGATCAGCAAGGTCGTGTCAATTTTCTCGGGATCGGTGTCGGACAGCAGTTGCAGCTCGTCCATGAGCGTTTCGAGCAATTGTTCGACGCTGGTGGCGGGCGAGACCACGTAACGAATTTGCTTTTTGACATGTACCGCCTTGGCAAAGGGGCACAGGTTCAGGCCGATCACGGCCCGTTCCAGCCAGCGGGTGGTGGCGGCGATGATGGCGTCGTCGTCGGCATTCAGATTGGGGGTGGACATTGTTGCTTTCAGTGAGTCGGTGTCCGAATTGTACGCATTCTTTGCCACAGTTCATAGTTTCAAGCCGCTTTGTGCGCTAGCGTAAACCAGCGTATTGGTGCACGATTGGTATGCAGATGCTGTGGGGCAATACGGCCTAAAGGGGGGCCAAACGCGACGATTGGTATTCTTTTCCCCGTCAATATTGCGTAAAACAGTTGTCAAAGTATTTGCCGCGCACGCCGCGCATTTGCTTGACTCGACCGTAAAAGTCTCCGTACACTCCGCACTTACAGTCACTGATGGAAGCGCCATGACCCATACGACCCGTACCAAGGCAGCACGCGCAGTTCTCGCCCTCCTGTTCGCCCCGGCCCTGTGCCTGGCAGACGGCGGCGCCCCTGCAGCGCCAGCCCCGGCCCAGATCGCCAAGCCAGTGGTGGCCCCTGCAGCAGTGGCCCCCGTCGCCGACCTCAAGGAAACCGATGTCTGGGGCCGCATCCGCACCGGCTACGCCATTCCTGACATTAACAATGCACTGGTGGCCAAGCACGTCACCTGGTACAGCTCGCGTCCGGAGTACATCGCACGCGTTGCCACCCGCGCCAACCGCTATATGTTCCACGTGGTCTCGGAACTGGAAAAGCGCGGCATGCCGACCGAACTGGCCCTGTTGCCGGTCATCGAGTCCGCCTTCAACCCGCAAGCCTATTCGAGCGCCAATGCCGCCGGCATGTGGCAATTCGTGCCCGGCACGGGCCGCGACTACAATCTCAAGCAGAACATGTTCAAGGATGAGCGGCGCGGCGTGCTCGCTTCGACCGATGCCGCCCTCACCTACCTGCAGCGCCTGTACACCATGTTCGGCGACTGGCCGCTGGCCCTGGCCGCCTATAACTGGGGCGAAGGCAATGTCCAGAAGGCGATCAAGAAAAACCAGGCGGCCGGCTTGCCGACCGACTACGAAAGCCTGTCCGACCTGATGCCGGCGGAAACGCGCAACTACGTGCCCAAGCTGCAGGCGGTCAAGAACATCATCGCCAATCCAGCCCAGTACAATGTGGCGCTGCCGGTGATCGACAACACCCCTTACTTCACGGCGGTCGACAAGACCAGCGACATCGACCTGGTCGTCGCGGCCCAGCTGGCCGAAATGTCGGTCGCCGATTTCAAGGCGCTCAATCCCCAGTTCAACCGTCCGGTCATCACCGGCGGCGAGCAGACCAAGATTCTGTTGCCGCAAGAAAATGCGGAAAAATTCCACCTGAATCTGGCGCAATGGGGCCGGGCCCTGTCGACCTGGACCACGCACAAGATCACTGGCGCGCGCGAAAGCATCGCCCAGCTGGCGTCGCGCTTCGGCACCACGCCTGAAGTCATCCGCCAGGCCAACAATATTCCGGCCAAAACCCGCCTGAAAGCCGGCTCCACCATCCTGGTGCCGAAAACCTCGGCCTCGGCCCATAGCGACATTGCCGAACAAGTGGTCGACAACGCCGTCATGGCCTTCGAAGCCGAACGCGCCAGCCGCAAGCCGGTCCGCGGTCACAAAGTGAGCAATGCCCAGCGCATCCAGACCAAGGTCGCCGGCATCAAGGCGCGCGTGGCCACCCGTCACGCCAAGCGCAGCTGACCATCGCTGCACCAGCGCGCCGGGACCCGCGTCCCGGCGTTGCGCACGGATTTATCTATACAAGCACAGTGAAAGTACTGTATAGTACTGTTTGTGCGCTGCAATACGTTTTCCGCAGTACCAAGAAGTACCACTAGCAGCTTCGCAAGCCTGGGCAGCTCCCCCGAGGAGTTCCCCCAATAAAGCCCTCCCGCCTTGTGTGTCGCACCTGACACCGTCCCGGCGCAAAGCTTTTGTGCCGAAATTTCTTTCTACCTGAGTCATTTCGTTGTGTTGGTTGGCGTTGCTATGTTGCGCTCGGCGTTTAGCGTCCGGGTGCTGATCTATACCGAAAGAAAAGAACATAATGAGTTTTGAAGCATTAGGCCTCCACGCGTCTATCGTAAAAGCTGTGACCGACGCCGGTTACACCAAGCCAACTCCAGTCCAGGAGCAGGCCATTCCTGCCGCCATCGAAGGCCGCGACCTGCTCGTGTCCTCGCAGACCGGCTCGGGCAAGACCGCCGCATTCATGCTGCCTGCCCTGCACAAATTCGCTGTCGCCGAGCAATCGCCAGCAGCCAAGACCGCCGCACAAGAAGCGCAATCGGCGCGCGCCCGTGGCGAGCGTCCACGTTTCAAGCCTGCCCAGCCAAAAATGCTGGTGCTGACCCCGACCCGCGAACTGGCCCTGCAAGTGACCAGCGCCACCGAAAAATACGGCACCCAGATCCGTCGTATCAAGGCGGTGTCGATCCTGGGCGGTATGCCTTACCCGAAGCAGATGCAACTGCTGTCGCGCAATCCTGAAATCCTGGTCGCCACCCCTGGCCGCCTGATCGATCACATGGAATCGGGCAAGATCGATTTCTCGCAGCTGGAAATCCTGGTGCTCGACGAAGCCGACCGCATGCTGGACATGGGTTTCATCGACGACATCGAAAAAATCATCGCCGCCACCCCGGCCAACCGCCAGACGATGCTGTTCTCGGCAACCCTGGACGGCATGGTCGGCAACATGGCGCGCCGCATCACGACCAACCCGATGACCGTGCAGATCACCAGCTCGTCGTCCAAGCATGACAACATCGCGCAGCGCGTGCACTTCGTCGACGACCTGTCGCACAAGAACCGCCTGCTCGACCACCTGCTGCGCGACGAAACGCTGGACCAGGCCGTGGTCTTCACCGCCACCAAGCGTGACGCCGACACCATCGCCGACCGTCTGAACATCGCCGGTTTCTCGGCTGCCGCACTGCATGGCGACATGCACCAGGGCGCCCGCAACCGCACCCTGGACGGCCTGCGCCGCGGCCAGGTCAAGGTGCTGGTCGCTACCGACGTGGCAGCACGCGGCATCGACGTACCGAACATCACCCACGTGTTCAACTACGATCTGCCGAAGTTCCCTGAAGACTATGTGCACCGCATCGGCCGTACCGGCCGCGCCGGCCGCAATGGCCAGGCGATCTCGCTGGTCAACCACGCCGAAGGCATGAACGTGAAGCGCATCGAGCGTTTCACCAAGCAGCTCATTCCGGTCAACGTCATCGAAGGCTTCGAGCCGAAGAAGACCGCGTCGGCGCCGCGTTCGTCGGCACGTCCAGGCAGCTGGAAGCCGGGCGACAACCGTTCGGCAGCCAAGCCGGGCCAGCGCACCTTCAGCAAGCCGGGCGCACCGCGCAAGGAAGGCAGCACCGGCGGCGGCTACAAGGGTTCGAACCCGCGTCCTGCCGACGGCGCCCGCCGCTCGTACGGCGATCGCTAATCGCGTCATCGTCTAAAAAACGGCTGCTTCGGCAGCCGTTTTTTTTGCGCGAAACAAAAGCCCTCCGGCATGGAGGAACATGGGAGAGCTCCCCTCCCAGTGCGCCCCAACCCCACATCCCCCAAAAAGCGGCGCTTTTGCGCGATACCGCACGATGCCGCGCGAATCGTCCGCGATTTGCCGCGCGCGTGCCGCGCAAGCGCGCGAAAACCATCCGATTTTGCGCGCGCGGCACCCGAAACCGAACGATCGCACAGCAGCGCCGTCTAAGTTTTGACCATCGCGCGAAATCGTGTGCCGCGCGCGGAAAATCGTGCATCAATCGGGTTCTTGCGCGTCCGCTTCGCGCAAAAACACAGGCAAATCGCGCGCTATCGCGTCACAACGTGCCAAAGCGCGCCTTTTTGGAGACGCCCCATGAAAAGCTACCACCCCGCCCCCTTTACCCACGTCGACATCAGCCACCGCGACTGGATCCGCCTCACTGCGGCGTCCATCACGGGCAAACCGGAATGGCAAATCGTCGAACAAGCGATCGACGAATGGATGCGCAGGCACGACGAGAACAACTGCGGCGAACCCGAATTTGCCGGCTACCAGTGGAAGGGATTATTTCTGCCGCATGGCACGGTGTTGCGCACCGTCTTCAAGGGCAAAAATCATCACTGCCGGGTTGAGGGTGACAAGATCCTGTACGAGGGGCAGGCGCGTTCGCCGAGCGGCTTTGTCAATGCTGTGGGCGGCGTGCGGCGCAATGCCTGGAAAAGCGTGTGGCTGCTGTTCCCCGAATCCAAACACTGGCAGCTGGCCGACCGGCTGCGCGCGCGCCGGCATCCCGTCGCGCCCCGCAGGGCGGCACAGGCGGCGCGCCCGGTCAAGGTGCCGCCCGCGCCAAGTGCGCCCGCCAAGGCGCCTGCAGCGCCGTCCGTGTGCGCTGCGCCTGCAGCGCCATCCGTGCGCGCGGCGTCCGCACGGGCCCTGGCGCCGACGCCAGTGGCGCCGGCCAGCCCGCCAACGTCTGAGCGCAGCGCGCTATTCGCGCCGCCGCTGGCAAGCCGTTACCGTTGGACCATGCGGCCCGCCAGCCCTTGACGCGCAGGGCGCCACGGCCGTGGTCTATAACGCGCAGGTGCGGAAGCCGGCAAAGATATCGTCGCGTTCAGGACGGTAGAAGTTGCGGTAGCGCGCCGAGCCAAAGCGCCCCGGCGTGGCGAACGAGGCGCCGCGCAGCACCTGGTGGGTCATGAACCACGGTTCGGAATATTCGCGGTAGCGGTCGGCCACGAAGCCGGGATACGGCTCGAACGGACTGGCGGTCCATTCCCACAGCTGGCCCCAGCGGAAGCCCGCCTGCCCGGACAGGGCCGCATATTCCCATTCGGCCTCGGTCGGCAAACGCCGGCCCAGCCAGGCGCAGTAGGCTTGCGCCTCATACAGGCACACATGGCGCACCGGCTCGGACGGCGCCAGCGTCGACAAGCGTCCGAAGCGGCTGGTGCGCCACGGCCCGGCGCCGCCCTTGGCATTGTCGCGCTGCCAGTAGCGGGGCGAAGAACGCTCCTGCTGCATCAGCCACGCGCTGCCGGCCACGCTCCAGAATTGGCGGTTCTGGTAACCGCCATCGGCCATGAACTCGGCAAACTGGGCATTGGTCACCAGGCCGGCATCGATCTCGAACGGCGCGACGTAGCGTTGGTGGGCCTGCTTCTCGTTGTCGAACACAAAACCGCCCTCTTGCGCGCCCAGCGCGATCGTCCCGCCCGGATACGAAATGGCGGCCGACGACGACAGCGCCGGCTCGTCGCGCGAGAGCGAGGGCGGCACCGGCACGCCCAGGGTCTGCAGCGTGTACAGGAAGGCTTCGCCGTGCATGTCTTCGTGCGCCAGCGCCAGCCGATATGGATACAATGCGTCATCGGTGCCCGGTTCGCGCGAGAGCTTGTCGAGCGTGCGGTCGAGCACTTCGTGGCAATAGGTTTTCAGCGCGCCCGAACTGGGCAGGTCGAGCGTCCAGCGCGTGCGGTGCGGCACCGTGTTCGAATCGAACCAGTCGTCGCCGCGCGTGAGCAGCGAGCCACGTTCGGCGTCGGCCGGGTGGCTCGAACGCGCCTCGCGCAGCACGAACCATTCGGTGAACCAGGCCACGTGGCCCAGCTCCCACAATGGCGGATTGATGGTCGGCAGATGGGGGACCCGGGTCAGCACGTCATAGCCCATGCTGGCGAAGCAGTCGAACAGGCTCAGCGTATAATTTCTGGCATCCTGCAAGGCCTCGGCCAGCTGCTGCGGCCGGGCGTGGCGGAACGAGGTTGCCAGCGTCGATGTGATTGGATTCATGGTGCAGATTGTAGCGTTTTTTGGAGGACCTCCTTGCAAGCGAAGCAAGTACTGATCGTCAGTCCCGCCTCGGCCAGGGAAAACAACGGCAACTGGCAAACCGCCAGCCGCTGGGCCCATATTTTGCGCACCCGCTACCAGGTCGCCATCGCGTTCGCCGGCGAACCTGCGCCCCTGCTCGACAGCGCGCCCGACCTTCTCATCGCCCTGCACGCGCGCCGTTCGGCCGCCGCCCTGGCCGCCTTCGCCCGCGCCCATCCGGAGCGCCCGCGCGTGCTGGTCCTCACCGGTACCGACCTGTACCGCGACATCGCCACCGACAGCGACGCGCGCGCCTCGCTGCAGCACGCGACCGACCTGGTGCTGCTGCAAAGCGCCGGCCTTTCGGCGCTGCCGCCAGGCCTGGAAGCGCGCGCGCACGTGATCTACCAGTCGGCGCCGGCGGTGCAACCGTTCGTGCACGGGCCCGCGCGGCGCCATTACGACATTTGCATGATCGGCCACCTGCGCAGCGAAAAAGACCCGCTCACCTTCATGCGCGCCAGCAGCCTGGTTACCCATCCGCGCCTGCGGCTGCTGCACATCGGCCGCGCCCTCGAGTCGCCGCTGGGCAAAGCCGCCAGCGACACGGCCGCCGCCAACCCGCACTACGTCTGGCTGGGCGACTTGCCGCACGCCACCACGCGCCAGCGCCTGGCGCGCAGCCACGCGATGGCGATCTGCTCGCGGATGGAAGGCGGCGCCAATGTCATTATCGAAGCGGTCACCTCGGGCGTGCCGGTGCTGGCCAGCGACATCAGCGGCAACCGCGGCATGCTGGGCGAAGACTATGCCGGCTACTTCGCGCTGGGCGACGCCGCCGCCCTGGCCGCCCTGATGGACCGGACCGTGGCCGATCCCGCCTTCTACGCCCTGCTCCAGCGCCAGTGCGCCGCGCGCGCCACGCTGTTCGCCCCGGCCGCGGAGCGGGCCGCCCTGCTGCAACTGGCCGACAGCCTGCTGGCGCACGTGCCCGCCTGACTTGGGCGATAATGCTGCAAACCTCAACCAGGATCCGACCATGAGCGAACCTATCAAGCTGACTTCCTTTTCCCACGGCGGCGGCTGCGGCTGCAAGATCGCGCCCGGCGTGCTGTCCGAGATCCTCAAAAACTCGACCGGCTTCCCCGTTCCCAAGGAGCTGATGGTCGGCATCGAAACGGCCGACGACGCCGCCGTCTACAAGCTCAACGACGAGCAAGCGCTGATCGCCACCACCGACTTCTTCATGCCGATCGTCGACGACCCGTTCGACTTCGGCCGCATCGCCGCCACCAACGCCATTTCCGACGTCTACGCCATGGGCGGCACGCCGATCATGGCCCTGGCCCTGGTCGGCATGCCGGTCAACAAGCTGCCACTGGAAACGATCGGCCAGATCATCCGCGGCGGCGAATCGATCTGTGCCGAAGCGGGCATTCCGATTGCGGGCGGCCACACCATCGATTCGGTCGAGCCGATCTACGGTCTGGTCGTGCTGGGCCTGGTGCACCCGTCCAAGGTCAAGCGCAATGCCGACGCCAAGGCTGGCGACGTGCTCATTCTCGGCAAGCCGCTCGGTGTGGGCGTGCTCTCGGCCGCGCTCAAGAAGGGCCAGCTCGACGCCGACGGCTACGCCGCCATGATCGCCAACACCACCAAGCTGAACAAGCCTGGCAAGGCCCTGGCCGAGATGGCGGGCGTGCACGCGCTGACCGACGTCACCGGCTTCGGCCTGCTGGGCCACCTGCTGGAACTGGCGCGCGGCGCCGGTCTGCAAGCCCAGCTCAATATGGGCAAGATTCCCCTGCTGCGCGGCGTCGAGCAACTGGCGGCCGACGGTTTCTTCACGGGCGCCTCGGGCCGCAACTGGGATGCCTACGGCAAGGACGTGCAACTGGCGCCCGCCATCACGCCTGCCCAGCATGCGCTGCTGACCGATCCGCAAACCTCGGGCGGCCTGCTGGTGTCGTGCGATGCAGGCAGCGTGGACGAGGTGCTGGCCCTGTTTGCGGCCGGCGGCTTTGGCGAAGCGGCCGTGATCGGTCACATGCGGGCCGGTCCGGCCACCGTCGACGTCCAGCCCTGACCCGTCGTCCTCGCGAAGGCGCGGCCCCCTGGCGCGCCAATACATAGAAACCGTCTTTCTCTGCGTTACGGCGGTATGGATCCCCGCCTGCGCGAGGACGATCTATCTTGAAGCTACGGTGCGCGAAATTGCTCGCGATCGGGCGTACCATGGGCGTTCCCACTTTCAGGAGAACGCCATGCCCTACGTCGACGGCTTCATCATTCCCCTCCCCAAAGACAAAATCGACCACTACCGCAGCATTGCCACCCGCTGCGGCGCGATCTGGCGCGAGCACGGCGCCCTGCAATTTCGCGAATGCCTGGCCGAGGACGTGCAAATGGGCGAACTGACTTCCTTCCCCCGCAGCGTGCAGCAAAAAGACGGCGAAACCGTCATCTTTTCCTGGATCGTGTTCGCCTCGCGCCAGGCGCGCGACGAAGTCAATGCCAAGGTCATGGCCGATCCGCGCATGAAAGAGCTGATGACGCCAGAAGCGATGCCGTTCGACGGCAAACGCATGATTTACGGCGGCTTTGACATGATCGTGGACATGTAAAGGCTTGACAAGGCTTGCGGGCCTGCTTTAGAGTAGGTCCATGTTCACCTTCCTGCACCTGCCAACTTTCCTATCGCTAACGCTGCTATAAGCAGACGTCCTGGCGCCGGCTCCCTGCCGGAATACAAAGTAGTACCCGGAAAGTAACAGATGCACACCTCCCCGATTTTCACCTCGCTGCGTTTCACCTCCCTGCTGCTAAAGCTACCGATCGGTTGCCTGGCCTAGTGTTCCGTGGCCGCCCGGCAGCCTGTCGCCACCGCCCCCACACCCATCAGCACAGCACAGGAGTCACCATGCAGCCCAAATACCGCGCCTTTCCGCCCATCGATCTCTCCGACCGTCAATGGCCCAGCCGTACCATCACCCGCGCCCCGATCTGGATGAGCACCGATCTGCGCGACGGCAACCAAGCCCTGATCGAGCCCATGAGCCCGGAAAAGAAATTGCGCTTTTTCGAGATGCTCGTCAAAATCGGCTTCAAGGAAATCGAGGTGGGCTTCCCTTCCGCCTCCCAGACCGACTTCGATTTCGTGCGCAAGCTGGTCGAAGAAAACCGCATTCCCGACGACGTGACCATCATCGTCCTCACCCAGGCGCGCGAAGAATTGATCCGCCGTACCGTGGACTCGGTGGTGGGCGCCAGGCGCGCCATTGTCCACCTGTACAACTCGGTGGCCCCCGTGTTCCGCCGCGTCGTGTTCGGCATGAGCCGCGAAGAAATCACCGACATCGCGGTGGCCGGCACCAAACTGGTCAAGGAGCTCGTTTCCGCCCACCCCGCGACCGACTGGGGTTTCGAATACAGCCCGGAATCGTTCTCCACCACCGAACTCGACTTCTCTGTGCACATCTGCAACGCCGTCAGCGCCGCCTGGGGCCCGACCCCGCACAACAAGATGATTTTCAACTTGCCGTCCACGGTCGAATCGAGCACGCCGAATGTGTACGCCGACCAGATCGAGTGGATGAGCCGCAAGCTGGCCCGGCGCGACGCCATCATCTTGTCGGTGCATCCGCACAACGACCGCGGCTGCGCGGTGGCGGCGGCCGAACTGGCCGTGATGGCGGGCGCAGACCGTGTCGAAGGCTGCCTGTTCGGCAATGGCGAGCGCACCGGCAATGTGGACCTGGTCACGCTCGCGCTCAACCTCACCACCCAGGGCGTGGACTCGGGCCTCGATTTTTCCGACATCGATGCGGTGCGCCAGCTGGTCGAGCAATGCAATCAGCTGCCGGTCCACCCGCGCCACCCGTACGCGGGCGACCTGGTGTTCACGGCCTTCTCCGGCTCGCACCAGGACGCGATCAAGAAAGGATTCGCCGTCCAGAAAGCGGACGCCTTGTGGGAAGTGCCCTACTTGCCGATCGACCCGGCCGACCTGGGCCGCAGCTACGACGCCGTGATCCGGGTCAACAGCCAGTCCGGCAAGGGGGGCATGGCCTATTTGCTGGAGCAGGAATACGGCTTGTCCTTGCCGCGCCGTCTGCAGATCGAATTCGCGCGCGCGGTGCAGGCCGAGACCGACGCCAGCGGCCGTGAAATCGACGCCGCCGGCATCTACGCCATCTTCCGCCGCACCTATCTGGGCCAGGCCAGCCCCTACACCTACGCCAGCCACAAGATGGTGGAAGACAGCGAATCGGATGAAACGGTGCAGATCGACCTGACCTTGCAGCACCGCGCGGCCCCGCTGCGCCTGCAAGGCGGCGGCAACGGCCCGATCGACGCCTTCGTGAATGCGCTCGGTCTCGATATCAAGTTGATGGATTACCACGAACACGCGATCGGCTCGGGCGCCAATGCGCGCGCGGCCTGCTATGTGGAATTGCGGGTGGCGGGCGGACCGACCGTGTTTGGCTGCGGCATCGATCCGAACATCGTGACGGCGTCGTTCCGCGCCGTGCTCTCGGCTGTCAACCGCGAACTGGCGCGCACCGGCGCGCCAGTTACCGCCTGATCAGTGCAAGCCCGGCCGCGCCGGGCCGCTCATCGCCTGCTCGACGTCGGCCACCAGTGCCGACAGGTCGCGCGGGCACGGCTGGTCCACGTAGGCCGTGGCCAAATCCAGCGGATCGATCTGATTGGCGCCGTGCAGGCGGAACTTGCCTACCACGCAGCGCCCGAAGTGGGGCGAACCGGGCGTCTCGTTGACGAACCACACGCCGCTGTAACGCTGGGCGAAATACTCGCCGATGAAATACATCATGCGCGCCAACAGCCAGCTGCGGTCCTCGGCGTCGGCAATGGCCATGTCCTGCAGCGCCCGTTCCACGTAAGGCAGGTACTGCACGGCCTGGGTCAGCACTTCGCGCGGCGGTTCGATGCCGAGCACGTCGATAAAATCGACCAGCACCGGCGCCAGTTCGGCGTGGAAGAGAGCGAAGCGGGCTTGGCGTTCGACCGGAGAAGCGGCAGTGTGGGGCATGATATCGGGCGCGAATGAAGGGACGGAGACAAAGCTGTGCCTAGCTTAACCGAAGCGGCACGCCGCGCCCATCTTTCTGAGAGACGCTGAGGCTTTGGCCCAACACCTGTTCTGCCATCATTTCATCTTTGTCCAGACGAAAAAAAAGCTCGCCGAAGCGAGCTCTATTCCAATGTATTACCAATGCTTTAATCGCTGCCAGGACCCATGCTATCTGCGTGGTGTCCGGCGTCTCAGGCGCCCATGCTATCTGCGTGGTGCCCTGACGTGTAACTCGACCAACGTATCCGGAACTACAAACCCCGTCGCGTTGCGTCATCTACGTTGGCAACATTACACTTGTTGCCACGCGGCGCAGGCTGCGAGGGCGCGGTGATTGCTCACCACAGAACGAACTATACCACACTTTTTGTGCGACGCAACAAAAATTTGTTTGCGCCGTTGACGTCGTCCTCGCGAAGGCGGGGATCCAAAGCACATTTAATCTGACACGACGCATGCCTGCCATGGGTCCCCGCCTTCGCGAGGACGACGGTGCCAGCGCAAATTTATTCGGTCGTCATCGGGATGGGCGGGCGTCCCTGCTCGCGCCGCCCCACCTTTTCGTACTGGGAAATGACCTGGGCCCCGAACAGCAGCAGGATGGCGCCGATCTCCAGGCTGAACATGACCACGATGGCCGTTGTCATGGAGCCGTACACCACGTTCACCTGCGACAGCGTGGTGAAGTACCAGACCAGCACATGGCGCGCGATTTCCCACAGCAAGGCCGCGGTCACCCCGCCGATCAGCGCGTGCGACAGCGACAGGCGCCCCACCGGCATCACCAGGTAAATCGAAGACAGCACGAGAATTTCGCCGGTCAGCCCGAGCAGGTACAGCAAGATGCCCGATACGCCGCCCAGCGACCATTCGTAGCCGAGAAAGAGCACGCTCTCCTGGCCCATCACCTGCAAGGTGCCGGCCACCAGCGTGACAATCAGGATCCCCAGCCCCAGCGCCACGATGTAGCAGTAAGGCAGGATGGCGGAAATGAAGAAGTGGCGGCGCCGGATCGCCACCCGGTGATGAAAGATCACCGACATCGCGTTTTCCAGTGCCGTGAAGGCAAGCGAACTGAAAAACAGCATCGTCAGGAACAGCACCCAGGTCACCAGGTCGCGCTGTTCGAGAAAATGGGCCAGCTCGCCGACCACCGCGCGCGACTGACCCGGCACCAGCCACTCGAGGTAGCGCGACAAGGTCGCCAGCAATTCGGCCTGCTCGATAAAGTGCGACAGCGCCACCACCACCAGCATCAGGAAGGGCACGATCGACAGCAGCGCGTAATAGGCCACGGCGCCGGCCAGCAGCAAGCCCTGGTTGGCGCGGAACGCCAGCAGCGTTTGCCACGCAAAAGCGAGCGGATTGTGCAGGATGTACGCGTTGGCGCGCCGGTTCAGGATCTGCACGCGCCCCAGACGAAAGCTCATCGCGCCAGCCTCAGGCCGGTGAACTGCCAGCGCGCATGGGCCGGGAAGAAATTGCGGTAGCTGGCGCGCGCATGGCCGGCCGGGGTGGCGCAGGACGAGCCGCGCAAGACGTATTGGTTCAACATGAATTTTCCATTGTATTCGCCGAGCGCGCCGGGCGCGCTGGCATAGCCGGGATAAGGCGCGTAACTGCTGCTGGTCCACTGCCAGCAGGCGCCGAACAATTGATCGAAGCCGGGACCGGCCACCGCCGGGTGCAGCTCGCCCGTGGCCGGCAGCGCGCCATGCGCGGCCAGCTCCCACTCCGCTTCGGTCGGCAGGCGCGCGCCCATCCAGTGGGCGCAGGCGGCCGCCTCGTACAGCGACAGGTGGGTGGCCGGGCGCGCCGCGTCCAGCGCCACTTCGCCGTGCAGCGTGAATTCGTGCCACTGGCCGTGCGCATCGCGCCGCCAGTACAGGGGATGGGCCCAGCCCTGCTGGCATACGGCGTCCCAGCCTTCGGCCAGCCACAGGGACGGATCGCGATAGCCGCCAGCCTCGATGAAGGCCAGGTAGTCGCCATTGGTCACCAGGCGCTGCGCCAGCTGGAACGGCGCCACGTACAGGCGGTGGCGCGGCAGCTCGTTGTCGAAGCAAAAACCGGCGCCGTCGTAGCCGATGTCGGCCAGCCCGCCTTCGAACGCGTGCCAGGCGAGCGCGGGCGCCGTGCCGCCGGGCGCCAAGGCGGTGTCCAGATACGCGGGCAGGAGCGGACTTTGGGCCAGCAAGTGCTTGACGTCGGTGAGCATCAATTCCTGGTGCTGCTGCTCATGCTGCAAGCCCAGCGCGACCAGCTCGGCGATCGGCGCCGCGCCCAGCAGTGCCAGCACGCGCCGGTCCACGTTCTCGCGGTAGGCGCGCACCTCGGCCATGGCGGGGCGCGTGAGCAAGCCCCGCTTGGGCCGCGGGTGGCGTTCGCCCACGCCGTTGTAATAGGAATTGAACAGCACCCGGAACGCCGGATTGAACGGCGCGAAGCGCGCCTCGTGCGGCTCGAGCACAAAGGTTTCGAAGAACCAGGTGGTGTGCGCCAGATGCCATTTGATCGGGCTGGCGTCGGCCATCGACTGGGCCCCGCAATCCTCGTCCGACAAGGGACCGGCGAGCATCAGCGAGCGGCGCCGCACGGCGCCGTACTGGTCAGCGAGCGAGCGGGCGTGCATAGATCAGCGCGAACCACTGGTCGGGATCGGTCCAGGCGTGGACGGTGCCAAAGCCCGCCTGTTCGAGCAAGCCCAAGGCCTGCGGCAGCCGGTACTTGTAGCTGTTTTCGGTATGCATGGTCTCGCCTTTCGCAAAACGCCGCTCGGCGCCGCGCCACTGCACCGTGAGCGCCTCGCGCGCTTCCAGGTGCATTTCGATGCGCTGCTCGCGCGCGTTGTAATAACCGAGGTGGCGCCACTGGCGCACGTCGAAGTCGGCGCCGAGGATGCGGTTCACGTGGCGCAGCATGTTGAGATTGAAGGCGGCCGTCACGCCCAGCGCATCGTCGTAGGCGGCGTTGAGCACGGCGTCGTCCTTGACCAGGTCGATCCCGATCAGCAGGCCGCCCTCGGGGTCGCATTCGGCGCGCAGGCGCTGCAGGAACGCGCGCGCCTCGTCCGGCGTGAAATTGCCGATCGAGGAACCGGGATAAAAGAACACCCGGCGCGACGGCCGCACCACTTCCGGCAGGGACAGCTGCTGCGAAAAATCCAGTCCCAGCCCCGTCATTTCGATGTGCGGGAAACGCTGCTGCAAGCGCTCTATTGCTTCGCGCAAAAAGTCGTAGGAAATGTCCACCGCCACATACTGGGCCGGGTGGAGCAGCGGGAACAGGCTGGCCGCCTTGGCGCAATTGCCCGCGCCCAGGTCGATCAGGGTCGCGCCCGGACCCACGGCGCGCGCGATCTCGGCCCCGTGGCGCGCCACGATGGCCGCTTCGGTGCGGGTGGGATAATATTCGGGCAGTTCGCAAATGGCTTCGAACAGCTTGGAGCCCAGCGCGTCATACAGGAACTTGGGCGAAATGGCGGCGTGCGCTGCCAGCAGGCCGGCCTGCAGTTCGGCGGCCGCGCTGGGCTGGGTCGGGGATGCGGGGGTCGGCTGGGACATGGTTTCGTTCGGCAATCTCGGCAAGTGACACCAGGTGGTTTTTGTTATCATAGCTGATTATGTTTTATTTAACGGGCACGCTTGTGCGCCGTCCACTTCGACAAGGGCTACCATGAACCACTTCTCCGTCTCGCGCACCGTCCAATCGCTGCTGCTGGCCGCCGGCCTGGCATTGTCTTCCGCTGCCGCATTCGCCCAGGCCGTCCCTGGCGTGCTGCGCGTGTCCGCCATTCCCGACGAAAACCCGACCGAGCTGCAGCGCAAGTTCAAGCCCCTGGGCGACTACCTGGCCAAGGCCACCGGCCTCAAAGTGGAATTTACGCCCGTCACCGATTACCCGGCCTCGGTCGAAGGCTTGATCACCAATAAACTGGACATGGTCTGGTTCGGCGGCTTTACCTTCGTGCAAGCGAATGTGCGCAGCAAGGGCCAGGTCGTGCCGCTGGTGCAGCGCGACATCGACGAGAAATTCCGTTCGGTCTTCATCACCACCGACAAGTCGATCAACAAGCTTGAAGACCTCAAGGGCAAGACCCTGTCCTTCGGTTCCGAGTCGTCGACCTCGGGCCACCTGATGCCGCGCTCCTTCCTGCTGGCCGCGAAAATCAACCCGGACACCGATCTCAAGCGCGTCGCCTATTCGGGCGCGCATGACGCCACCGTGGCGGCCGTGGCAGGCGGCAAGGTCGATGCCGGTGCGCTCAACATCTCGGTATGGGAAAAACTGGTTGACGCCAAAAAGGTCGACCCGGCCGTCGTGCGCGTGTTCTACACCACCCCCGGCTACTACGATTACAACTGGTCCGTACGCGCCGACATGAACCCGGCCCTCAAGAAAAAAATCACCGATGCCTTCCTCGCGCTCGACGCCTCCAATCCAGAGCACAAGGAAATCCTGGCCCTGCAAAAGGCCGGCAAGTTCCTGCCGACCAAGGCCGAGAACTACAAGTCGATCGAAGCGGCCGCCCACAGCGCAGGCTTGCTCAAGGAAGCGAAGTAAGCGTATGAGCACGTTCCGGCTCGCTCAGCTCAGCGTGCACCACCTGGCCGGCGCCAGGGGGCCGGCGCTGCAGGCGATCGACCTGCAGGTCGAGCCGGGCGAGCAGCTGGCCATCATCGGTCCTTCGGGCGCCGGCAAGACCACGCTGCTCAACACCCTGGCCTGCGCCCACCAGCCGTCCGGCGGCAGCTTCACGCTGCTGGGGCAGGATCCGTGGGCCCTGCCCCACTATCTGCGCCACCAGCTGCGCGCGCGCCTGTTCCTGGCGCCGCAGGCCCCGCCGCTGCCGCCACGCCAGCGCGTGGTCAATGCGGTGCTGGCTGCGCGCCTGCCGCACTGGAGTTTGTGGCAAGCCTTGCGCTCGCTGATCACCCCGCTCGACGCGCAAGCCGCGCACGCGGCGCTCACGCGCTTCGGCCTGGGCGACAAGCTGTACGCGCGCGTCGACCGCCTATCCGGCGGCGAGCGTCAGCGCTGCGCCCTGGCGCGCCTGCTCTTGTCCTCGGCCGAGCTGCTGCTGGTCGACGAGCCGCTGTCCGCGCTCGACCCGTCGCTGGCCAAAATGACGCTCTTGGCGCTGCAGGAAGAAGCGGCCGCGCGCCGCGCCACGCTGGTGTGCAGCCTGCACCAGGTCGACATGGCGCGCGCCCATTTCCCGCGCCTGGTGGGCCTGCGCGACGGGCGCATCGTGTTCGACCTGCCGCGCGAACAAGTCACCGACGCCATGCTCGACGCCTTGTACCGCAACGAAGCATTCAGCACCAATGCCGCCCCGGCCCACGAAACGCCGGACCGGCTGGCCGTGGGCGCCTGCTTTTGACAATGACGGCAGCTTCCGTTCATCCCGACCCGGCCTGGCGCACGCGCGCCGGCGGCACCGTCGTGCTGCTGGTGCTGCTCTGGCCCGCCCTCGTGTTTGCCGAATTCAAACCGTGGCAGCTGTTCGACCTGCAAAGCTTGCGCGCGGCCGGCCATTTTTTGTACGGCTTTCTGACGCCCGCCACCGACGCCGAATTCCTGCGCCTGGTGCTGCGCGAAACCTGGCAAACGGTGGCCATTGCCACCGCCGGCCTGACGCTGGCCATGCTGGCCGCCGTGCCGGCCACGCTGGTGGTGACCGAGCGCCTGTCCATTTCCAGCCTGGGCACGGGCCGCATGCGCCTGCCGGCGCGCCTGTTGCGGCAAGCCGTGCGCAGCGTGCTGGTACTGCTGCGCAGCGTGCCCGAACTGGTGTGGGCGCTGCTGCTGGTGCGCGTGGTCAGCCTGGGCCCCACGGCCGGCGTGCTGGCCATCGCCCTCACCTACAGCGGCATGCTGGGCAAGGTGTACGCCGAAATCCTCGAGTCGTCCGACGCCCGCGCCACCGACGCCTTGCTGGCCGGCGGCAGTTCGCGCCTGGCGTCGTTCTTGTACGGCGCGCTGCCGGAATCGGCCTCCGAATTGGTGTCGTACACGGTCTACCGCTGGGAGTGCGCGATCCGCGGCTCGGCCGTGATGGGCTTTGTCGGCGCCGGCGGCCTCGGTCAGCGCATGGATGAATCGGTGCGCATGATGGACGGCGGCCAGGTCGCCACCATCCTGATCATGTTCGTGTTCCTGGTGGCTCTGGCCGACCTGGTCTCGCGCCTGCTGCGCAAGAGGCTCGAATGAGTGCATTGCCCATGCCTGCCCGACCGCCGCGTTCCGGCGCCACCTTGCTGCTGATCGCCGCCTTGCTTGCGCTGGTGGTGGCCAGCTTCGCCTCGCTTTCGCTCGACTGGCGCTCGCTGTTCACGGCCCAGGCCGCGGCCACCACGTCCGAATTCCTGTCCGGCTTTGCCCCGCCCGACCTGGGCGCGCCGCTGCTGCGCAAGACCGCGATTGCCACCCTGGAAACGCTGTCGATGTCGGCCCTGGGCACGCTGCTGGCCGTGGCCGGCGGCATGCTGCTGGCCTTGCCGGCCTCGGGCCGCTTCGGCCGCGTGCTGCGCGCGGCGACCCGCATCAAACTCAACGTGCTGCGCTCGGTGCCGGAACTGATGTGGGCGGCGCTGCTGCTGGTGGCGGCCGGCCTGGGCCCCTTCGCCGGTACCCTGGCGCTGGCCTTCCACACCAGCGGCGTGCTGGGCCGCCTGTTCGCCGACGCGCTCGAAAACGCGGACCCGGCGCCGGCCGCCGTGCTGCGCACCAATGGCGCCTCGGCCCTGCAAGCCTTTTTGTACGCGACGCTGCCGCAGACGCTGCCGCAAATGCTGTCGTACACGATGTACCGCTGGGAGAACAATATCCGCGCCGCCGCCGTGCTGGGCGTGGTCGGCGCCGGCGGCCTGGGCCAGATGCTCAAGTACCACCTGTCGCTGTTCCAGATGCAGGACGCGGCCACCGTCCTGATCGCCATGCTGCTGCTGGTGGTGTTGGTGGACGCCCTCAGTTACGCGCTACGGCGCGCTCTCACCCGTTAGGATTTATGCTCGAACTGCGCGACCTGAAAAAAAACTATGGCGGACGCACCGTGCTGCACGGCTTGTCCCACACCTTCGAAGCGGGTGAATTCGTCGCCATCATGGGCGAATCGGGTGTCGGCAAATCGACCCTGCTCAACCTGATCGCCGGGCTCGATGCGCCCGACAGCGGGCAGATCATCGTCGACGGCCAGAGCATGGCCGACCTGTCGGACGATGCCGCCACCGGCTTGCGGCGCACCCGCATGGGCTTCATTTTCCAGGCTTTCCACGTGCTGCCGCACCTGACGCTGGCGCAGAACGTGGCGCTGCCGCTGCTGTTGAACGGGCAGAACCAGGCGCGCGCGGGGCAGATGCTGGCCGCGGTCGGCCTGGACGGGCGCGGGGGCCACTTTCCCCGTCAATTGTCGGGCGGCGAAATGCAGCGCGTGGCGATCGCCCGCGCCCTGGTCCACAAACCGGCCCTGGTGCTGGCCGATGAACCAACTGGTAATCTCGATCCGGATACCGCCGATAGCGTTTTGGACCTGCTCAAAGCCGAAGTCAAGGCCAGCGGCGCGGCCGCGATCATGGTCACCCACTCCCATGCAGCGGCCGCGCGGGCCGACAAAACCCTCGTTTTGACCAGTTCCGGGTTGAAATTAGTATCTTTCACGCACTGAGTCTGACAATTTGTTCAATTAAACGCCAAGTTTGCTGCGAATATATTCTTATCGTAGTATCATCAATATAACCCGCATGGCATACATTTATATCCAAATGTCACGAGCGGGCCGAGAGTTGACCATAAGTCGATCAGTCCCCCCACTATGAAAGCTACCTTTGGAGGAGAGTACGATGAACGTACGACAGAAAAAGTTGGAAATGATCGAGGCTATGAACCGTGCGCGGGCACTGGAACCATCGAGCTTCGTTCCGAACAAGCTGCTCGACACCTTGATCGAAAAGTTGAACCTGAAAAACGATGCTGAGCTGTGCCGCGTGCTGGAAGTGCAGCCGCCAATCATCAGCAAGATTCGCCATCGCAAGTTGGCGGTCGGCGCAACGATTCTGCTGCGCATGCATGAAAAGTCGGACATGAGTATTCGCGACCTGAAAGAATTGTCCAACTCGTCCATGCACTAAACGCAACCGCCTTGCTGCCTGGCGCCGGCAGCCGACTGTGAAATCCAGGTCGGCGGCGCCCTCTTTCTTCTGGCAGTCAATGCAGTCCCGTTTGTAGCGGCGCACCCAAAACCCGTGCACACCGCTATCGCTCCTGCAACACCTTTCCTCAATCGTTTTTCGGACGCCCGGTCTTGAGCTGCGGCAGGCTGGCCAGCACTTGCTGCAAGGTCGCCATGTCGAGCTGGCTGATCAGGGCCACGCCGATGCGCAGCAATTCGCTTTTCTTGATTTCAAAGCCCGCCTTCAGGCACGCCTTCTTGACCTGACCAAGTACCGCATATTCCTGTTCCGGCATGGTGAAGCTGTCGCGCACCAGCTTGGTCTTGCGCACTTTTTCGCGCACGGCTTCCGGCGCCGCGGGGGCCGGCGCTGCGCTCGCGGCCGCCTTGGGAACAGGCTTGGCAGCTGGCTTGACGTCTGGCTTGACGTCTGGCTTGAGGGCTGGCTTCGCGGCCGGCTTCACGGCCGACTTTGGCGCGGCCTTCGGTGCTGTCTTCAATGCAGCCTTGGGTGCCGCCTTCGGTGCCGCCTTCGGTGCCGCCTTCGGTGCCGCCTTCGGTGCCGCCTTCGGCGTAGCAGCCGCTTTCGGCGCCGCCTTCACAGCCGGTTTCGCCGTTGATTTTGGCGCCGCCGTTTTCAGCGCCGGCACCTTGTGCCCATTGGTTTTCGCGGTAGGGGATTTGGCCATGGCAGACTCCGTTTAAATAAAGGAAACAATATATATCATTTATCCCGTATTTAACAACGGCTGCATCAAGGCGCCGCCACGATCCCGTTGGACACGGACGGCGCCGCGTGCGGGTCGGGCAGGCACGGCAATGCCAGCGTGAAACTGCACTCGCTGCCGACCAGCACCAGCTGCCCTCCCATCCGCGCCACCAGCGCCTGCGCGATCGCCAGACCGAGTCCGCTGCCGCCGTAGGCCTTGGCCTCGGCCTGGGCCGCCTCGCTGTAAGGCTGGCACAGCACGCGCCCCTGCTGCTCGCCGATCCCGGGCCCGCTGCCGCTGACGCAGAAGCGGATGCGCGCCATGCCGCCCTCTTCCGCCTCGCGCACCAGCGCCAGTCCGATCGGCCCCACGGCGCTGTGCGCCAGCACGTAGTCGAGCAGGATCGAGAGCACCTGGCCGATGCGCAGCGGGTCGCCCGCCACCTGGCGCGGCAGGGCCGGATCGAGCTCGAGCCGGCACGGCACGTCGCGCCCGCCCGCCTTGCCGGCCGCCGCCGCGTGCACGTCGGCCGCCAGCGCGTCCGGCGCGAACGGCAGCGAGGCCGGCACCAGCGTCCCCGCTTCGAGCCGGTTCAGGTCCAGCACATCGTTCATCATTTGCAGCAGCTGCTGGGCCGCGCCGCCGATACGCGCCGCGTACTCGCCCGGCGCACTGTCGGCGGCGCCGCGCTGCACCAGCGTGGCCAGCGCCGCAATCGCGCCCAGCGGCGTGCGCACCTCGTCGCTCATGGCGCACAGGAAGGCCGCCTTGCGCGCGCTCGACGCTTCCAGCGCGCGGTAACCCGCATTCTCTTCGTCCAGCAGCCGCACCACGCCGGCATTGGCCAGCGAGATGGCGGCCTGGGCGCAGATCAGCTCCATCAGCAGCACCCGCGGCGCGGTGAACACGCCCGGCGCCAGCGCGTTCTCCAGATACAGCGCGCCGCCCAGCACGCCGCTGCGCAGCAGCGGCACGCACAGCACCGAGCGCAGACCGGCGCCGCGGATCAGCGGGTCGTCGCGGAACTGGGCGCTCTCCTGGGCGTCGTCGAGCAGCACCGTCTCGCGCGTGCGCAGCACGAACTGCAGCAGCGGCGCCGGCACCAGCGCGTCTTCCAGCGCCAGCGCGCAGGCTTCGGTGCTGGCCTGGCCGGCCTGCATGCTTGCCTGCGCCACGCACCGATAGCCGCCCGCCACCGGCAGGATCAGCAGCGCGCGCGCCGCGCCCGTGTGTTCGAGCGCGCTGCGCAGCAGCTGCGCTGCCAGCGCCGCCCCATCGAGCTCGCCCGACAGCGCCTGCGAGGCACGCAGCGCCGCCATCAGGTCCGGCGCCAATGCGCTCTCGCCGCCCTGGCGTCCGGGCGCCGGCGACGGCACCCGCACCAGTCCCGGATACTGGCGTTCCAGCTCGCGCATCTTGCCGTATGCGCCCCAGCGCCCGCAGGCCGTCAGCGCATCGCGCGCATAGGCCAGCGCGATCTTGTCGAAGCCGCGCTGACGGTAGAAGGCGGCCGCCAGTTCGGCCGCCAGCGCTTCGTGGTGCACGAAGCCGCCCGCGCGCGCCGAGGCCAGCGCCGCGTCGTAGGCGCGCATGGCGTCGGTGTCGGCCCCGTTGCAGCGCGCCATTTCGGCCGCCACCAGCAAATAGCGGTTGTCGAAATTGACCGGGCAATGGCCGGCCCAGGCGCGCAGCTTGTCCTGCTTTTCCTGCAGCGCCGCCATGTAGCGCACCTGGCGCTCGCGCGGCGCGTCCGGATACAGCGCGGCCAGCGTCAGCGCGTGATAAAAGTGGTAGGTCGATTCATTGACCGACGCGAGGAAGAAATGCTGGTCGGCGCTAGCCGCCTCGGCCGCCTGCAGCGCTTCGCCGTAGCGCCCGAAAGTGAAGGCGGCGATCTGGCGCATCAGGTGAAAGCGCGCCCGCGCCGCGCCGTAGCTGGCCTTGTCCATCAGGGCCAGGGCGCTGGCGGCGCAGAAGCGCTCGTCGTCGAAGCCGCCCTCGGCCCCGGTCGCGCCCTGCAGGCACAAGGTCAGTTGTTCGTAACAGCGCAGCAGCTGCATCAACACGTCGTTGTTTTGCTGGCGCGCGAAATCCTGATAGCGGCGCGCGCGCTGCTGCACTTCGTCGAGCGGCGCGCCGGCCTCGAAGCTGTTCCAGACCGCGATATGGGCCGCATAACCGGCATGCGGCAAATCGCCCGCTTCCTGGCAGGCGCGGTGCGCCTGCTCCAGCAGCGCCACGCTGGCCTCGATCGGCTGGCGCCAGCAATGGACATAGGCCGCGTGCACGAACGACAAGCGCCCGCGCCGGCGCGCCCCGGCGCCGTCGCGCTCGGCCAGGCGCAGCGCCAGTTCGGAAAACGCGAAAGCGTCCGGAATGGCGCCCAGCGACACCAGCATGATCGCGTAGCGCGAATAGGTCATGCAGCTGGTGGCGGTGCTGCCGAAGCGCAGCGTGAAATTGAGCGCCTTGACCGCCAGCAGCGGATACAGTTCGGGGCGCGCCGAAAACACCGACGAGCCCATGTCCGACAGCAGTTCGCTCACGATCGCCAGTTCCGGGTCGGTGCTGGCCGGTTCCTGCTCGAGCGCGGCGATGCTGCGCCCGGCCATGTGGCGCGCCACGGCGGCCTGCTCGGCGGCCAGCGCGTCGGCTATCGCGCCCGCCTCGTCCGGGAAACCGATCCCGAACAGTTCGAGCGCCTCGAGCGCCAAGAT